>Ga0187843_10000011_pt1 | contig 164627 bp, 154 predicted proteins | sample SpaLakP09_SKY_43_FD_134516 | JGI IMG/M metagenome (GOLD analysis project Ga0187843, IMG submission 134516) | Oligotrophic lake water microbial communities from Sparkling Lake, Wisconsin, USA - SP09_SKY_43 | ecosystem: Environmental > Aquatic > Freshwater > Lake | place: USA: Sparkling Lake...
CTCTTCTGGTGCATCCACATGCCGACGCCGAGCAGTACCACGGCGGCAAAGAGTGACGAAAAGCCTTCCGTTAGTTCCCGGCTCGCTCCGCTGACGCCGACCAAGTAGGTCGCTACGACCCAAGTGACGCCGCCGGCCGCCAGTGCGGCCACCCAGCCAGCATGTACATAAGCCACCACGTCCTTACGCTCGGCCTTTTTAAGAAAGGCCAGCATGGCAACGATCACCAGCAGGGCTTCCAAGCCCTCACGCAGCAAGATGGTTAACGCCCCGACGAAGGCCGCCACGGCATCGTTTTCGGAAGGGGCAAGTTCCTTATCTGCTTCGTCCAACAGTCCTTTCAAATGCTGTTGGGCCGCCTGAGCGTCAGAGGGCGTGCCTTTGGCCAGCAAGGCGCGATAGGACACCATCGCGGCTTCGATCTTCTCGAACAGCGGCCTATTGCGGGTGGCCAGCGCGGGTTCGACCGGCTCGAAGCCATCGAGGTAAGCAGACAAGGCCAGCTTGGTCGCGCTCGCACGGTCGCCAGCCAGTAATGCCGCTATGCTTTCGCTGAGTTTAGCCTTGGCAATTGCGGTGCCCTTCGGACTGTTGACGTTCAGCGCGCTCGGATTGGCGCGCAAATAGGCGGTCAGGGCTTTGGCGGATGGCTCATCCAGTTTGTCCGCCAAGACATGCTCAGATGTTTGCGTCAGCGCATCCAGACTGGCGACCGTCTGGCGAACTTGCGTGTTGGCTTGCCAGAGCTTGGCCCCTTCGTCCTTGTCGCTTTGTGCATAGGGCAGCGTGCCGACAAAGAACGCCAGTGCCCAACGATCTTCATCCGACAAGGCGCTAAAGCCCTGCATGGCGGTGCCTTGGACACCGTTGCTGATAATTTGATGCAGCGCGAACAAGCTGCGCTCACGCGCCCGCATGTGATGGGCCAGCGCGGTCGGCTTAGGGTTCAGTGATGCCGCCAGAGGGCCGTCACCGCGCCCTTGCTGACCATGACAGGCCGCACATTGCGCCTGAAACAACTGCCCCCCCTTCGCCAAGACCGGCATAGCAGTCGGAGCGACCGGGAACGGATAAGTCTTTTGCACCGCACTGGACAGCGTATGCGCCAGTTTCGCCACGCTGGCCGGATCGGCCTTAGCAGCGACCGCAGCACGCAGTGCGGCCGCTTGTTGCAATAAGGTGCCCTTATCCATCTGGTCAGGCAGTTCTCCCAGTTGACGCTCGGCTGTAGCGGAAAATTCCTGCATCTCAGCGTACTCCGACGCTTTCAGTACGACACCGTTAGCGACCGCGCCGCCGTAATCGACTGCAACGTAATCCAGGAGCTGCCAAATCTGTTTGGCTTTGAGTTCGGTAGTGTCGGCTGCGTAGCTTGGCCCGCTAATCAACGCACAAGTCGCCAACAGCAAAGTCATCAGCCAGCGATAGGTTGCTCGGCAAGTCATGGGAATTCTCAGGCTATATCATTGCGAATGATTATAAGTCTCAATTGCGTTCGTGTCTACCGCCTTGCCTTGGGTCAACATCTGCATGATGAGCAAAGCCGCGCCCGACGTGATCGCCACATCGGCGAGGTTGAAGGCGGGCCAGTGCGCGAGTCGCCAACGGAAGTCGAGGAAATCAACAACCTGTCCACGTAGCAGACGATCCGCCACATTGCCGAGCGCACCACCAAGGATCAGGCTGTAGCCCAACGCTTCGAGGCGTGGCCGTTGCTGGTATAGCATGCGTCCCAGCCAAGCGGAAACGACCAGACCCAGCGTGATGAAGAAGTAACGTTGCCAGCCGCCAGCGTTTGCCAGAAAGCTGAATGCCGCGCCGGGATTCAGGACATGGACGAGGTTGAAGAAGGGCGTGACTTCGACTTGTTCACCATGGGCAAACGTGCGGGTGATGGCGAACTTCGTGATCTGATCGGTCATAGCAGCACTGGCGGCCACGGTGAACCAGACCCAAGTCGATGTGCGGCGAGCCGATTGCCATACAGGGGCGGCCAGTGGCAGCAGCCACCCGGTGAGCGCCGTGCAACTCAATCCAAGTACCCACCCTGCCAGCACATCGGCCGGAAAGTGCATTCCGGCTGCGATGCGTGACCAACCGACCAATGCCGCGTAGAGCACCAAACCGATGCGGCCACGGCGGCCCATCAAGGGCCAGAGCGCGCCGACCACCAGCGCGGCATAGGTGGCATGCCCGCTGGGCAGGCTGTAGTGACGCTCAGCGTTTCCGATCACGCGCACCATGTCGCCAAGGACGGCGGGCGGGCGCGGAAAGTCGATCCACAGCTTCGAGATGGCGGCGGCGAGAAATGCCAACGCAAAAGCCACGCTAAAGACCCAGAGCCTGTACCGGATGGCATCGGCCCGCGTTGGGTCAGGTGCCGATTTTGACCATCCCCACATCGCCAAGAGCATCAGTGGGGCAGACCAGTAATTGCCCGCCACAAGATTGAAGAACGATGTCAGTGGTCCCAGTATCGTGGGTGTACCGGCGTTGATGGCTTGGAACAGCGCGACGTTCAGTCCACCCCAGTCATAGAGAAAGAATTTCCAGCTCATCGACGCAACAACCTCAAGCCATTGCCCACGACGAGCAAGCTGGCCCCCATATCAGCAAATACAGCCATCCACATGGTCGCCTGACCCGTGAAGGTGAGCACCAGAAATACTGCCTTGATACCAAGGGCCAGCACAATGTTTTGCATCAGCACCTGCGCCGTCGCACGCGACAGGCGCACGAACGTCGGAATCTTGCGCAGGTTGTCGTCCATCAGGGCCACGTCGGCGGTCTCGATTGCGGTATCTGTGCCAGCCGCTCCCATTGCAAAGCCGATGTCCGCACGCGCCAAGGCCGGGGCATCGTTGATGCCATCACCGACCATGCCAACCTTGCCGCTTCGGGCCAGTTGCTCCACTTCGCGCAGTTTGTCTTCTGGGAGTAGGTTGCCTTGAGCACGGTCGATTCCGGCTTGTGCGGCAATGGCCTGTGCCGTATGGGGGTTGTCGCCGGTCAGCATCATGGTGTTGATGCCCAGTGCATGCAGTTCGGCGATGGCGTTCCTGCTGCTGTCCTTGATGGTGTCCGCTACGGCGAATAAGGCATGCACCGTCTTTGCGCCTACCAACATCACGACGGTCTTGCCTGCGGTTTCCAGCGCAACGATGCGCTGCTCCAGCTCTGGTGTGCACTGCCCCAGCTCTTCGAGCATCCGGTGGTTGCCAAGATGGTAGGTCGCACCGTTGATTTGGCCTTGCACCCCCCGACCAGGCAGCGCGTTGAATTCGGCCACGTCGACCAAGGGAACCCCGTCCGTCTGTGCGGCCTGTGCCACCGCCTTGGATACAGGATGGTCCGAGCGGGCCGCCAGACTGGCAGCTATGCTGCGGCTGTCCGTGGCGAGTGCATTGCCCCATGTGACAAAGTCGGTCTGTGCGGGCTTGCCGTGCGTGATCGTGCCGGTCTTGTCCAGAGCCAGCCAGCGCAGCTTGCGGCCTTCTTCCAGATAGACGCCACCCTTGATGAGAATGCCGTGGCGGGCGGCAGCGGCCAGGCCGCTGACGATGCTGACCGGCGTGGAAATCACCAGTGCGCATGGGCAGGCGACTACCAGCAGAACCAGAGCACGGTAAATCCAGTCCAGCCATGACGCGCCCATGAACAGCGGGGGCAGCAACGCGACGGCGATGGCTAGGGCGAACACGATGGGCGTATACCAGCGGGCGAACTGATCGACAAAACGCTGGGTCGGCGCACGGCTACCTTGAGCAGCCTCTACCGCGTGAATGATGCGGGCCAATGTGGAGTTGCTGGCCACGGCGGTGACGCGGTACTCGAATGAACCGGATTCATTGATCGTGCCCGCGAATACCGGATCACCGGGGGATTTTTCGACCGGGAGGCTTTCGCCCGTGATCGGGGCTTGGTTGACTGTAGAACGGCCTTCAAGCACCTCACCATCAAGGGCGATGCGCTCACCCGGTTTGACCCGGACGCGGCTGCCAATGGCGATTTGCTTTGCGCTCACCTCGCGCCATGTGCCGTCAGCCTGTTGTACCGTGGCCTGTTCCGGGGTCATGTCGAGCAGGCCACGGATGGCGTTGCGGGCACGATCCAACGATTTAGCCTCGATCACCTCGGCCAGCGCGAAGAGCACCATCACCATCGCCGCTTCAGGCCAGTGACCGATCAACATGGCACCCGTGACGGCAATCGACATCAGGGCGTTCATGTTGAGGTTACGGTTCTTGAGCGCGATCCAACCCTTCTTGTAGGTGGAGAGGCCGCCCGTGAAGACCGCGACGAGCGCCAGAACGACGACAGACCAATGATTGCCGTTGTGGAGCCAGTAGACCGCCTCAGCCGCCGATGCAGTTACCAGGGAGACGCCCAGCGGCCACCAGTTGGTCGGCGTGGTCACAGGGGATGCGGATGGCGATGTGGTCTCCGCTGTGTCCATCACCTGCGCCTCGAATCCAAGCGCTTGCAGTGCCACGAGCACGTCAGGTAGAGCTTGGTCAGCATGGCGTACCGACAGCGTGCGCTGCATCAGGTTGAAATCGAGATCGGCAACCCCGGCCACGGTGCCGAGCTTGTTGCGGATCAACGCCTCTTCCGTGGGGCAATCCATCTTGGCAATGGACAACTTGGTAGTTTGCCCGCCCGATGCCTGATCCATGCGCACAGCTTGCATGCCGATGGCGGTTAGCGCCTGCTCAACGGGAGACAGCGAAGGCAGTTCGTGCCGAATGACCAAAGTACGCTGCATCAGGTTGAATTCAAGACCTGCCACCCCCGCCAGACCGGCCAGTTTGCTTCGGATCAGCGCCTCTTCGGTCGGGCAATCCATGTTCTCGATGCGGTACACCGCTTGAGCCGATCCGGTTGCCAGCGGGGCCGGTGCCGTGGGTTGGATGATCGGCTCAGTCGTGCAGCCACACCCCTTTGAAGCGCATTCGCTCATGAGTAACTCCTGAAAATATTCTATACAACCTCCATTAAAATCCCTATAGTCACTATAGAGTCAAGTGATAATTGGAGATTGATGCATGGAAATCAGAATTGGCGACCTCGCCAAGCGCTCTGGGTGCGAGGTCGTGACCATCCGCTACTACGAGAAGGAAGGGCTACTGCCGAAGCCAGCGCGAAGCGGTGGCAACTTCCGGCTGTACGGTGAGGCGCACATTGAGCGCTTGCAATTCATCCGTCATTGCCGTTCGCTCGACATGACGTTGAGCGAGATTCGCGCATTGCTGGGTCTGCGAGACAACCCGATGCAGGACTGTGGGGAGGTCAACACGCTGCTGGAGGCCCATATTCAACAGGTGGAAATGCGTGTGTCCGCGCTGTTGCAGTTAAAACGGCACTTGGTTGATTTGCGCGAGAAGTGTTCTGGCTCTCGATCTGTAGAGGCGTGCGGCATTTTGCAAGGGTTGGGCAATTGCAATTGCCATGGTGAAAGTGCCACGAACAGTCAAACATCTGGGTAAGTAAGGGCTTAGCGTGCTTTATTTTCCGATTTCTGAGGCGACCCCTAGCTGGTTGTCCAACTGCTCTGCTGCGCGTCTTAGCGCAAATGATGCAGCCTGCAACTCTTTGGTCATACAACCAACCTGCTCGGTCTCTGAAAACTGCACAAAATCATCCAGTAGAGTTTGCAGCGGCACGCTCACAATGTCGTACAGCGTTTCCTCAAACGTTGTTTGAAGATGAATTATCAGTTCTTGCTGCATTGGTGCCGCATGCAGGCGGAACGCTTGATGCCAGCTGAAGGCTGGGTTAAATAGATTGTTGTCGTCAGAATTCATTAAATCATGGTGCCTTAGGGTAATTTAATGCGTTTTCGCATTCAAGAAAGTTTTAAATTCATCCATCATTAATTGCTGCGCGTCAAGCTTGGCGCCGGTCGTGGCCAATTCCAATTGCAGACTACTTACTTGCGTACTCAATTCCTTATTTTGAGCCAACGCATCGGTGTTCAGGCCCTCCAAATCAGCGATTCTGGCATTCTTTTCAATTAACTGTGCTTCTAGCTGCGCAGTGCGCTGTGCGATCGCTCGCTGTGCCTCCAGCTCGGTCTGCGTCTTGCGGCTTTGATTTTTCTCTTCATATAGCGACTTCTGCGCTTGAGTCAGCTCTGCAACGAGCCTTGCCCCATCCTGGTTGAGTTGAGTCACTTCATTCTGCTTCAGCACCAGGCTCTGTTGCAAATGACGCAGCTCTGCCTGCAGTTGCTGAACTTGCTGTTCATGGCGCCGGATATCCTGGTCACGTTGCTCTTTGACGGATGACCTGTAGTGTTCCAGGGCATCCCGCGCATGATTGTGTTTTTCTTCTAGTGATTGCCGGTGTATTTCATTCTCCGCCAAGCGTTCCTTAAGATCCGTCACTTGCTGCGCCAAAGTATGCCTGGCGATGGAACGCTTCTCTGGTTTGCTCGTGGGATTGGATTTCTTGCTTGATTGCCGCAATGGTGAGGTCGAGTTTTTCTTGGATAGCTGCATTTTTTGCCGTCAACGCCGAAACTTCTGCCTCATGCAGGTGTCCTTTCTCGCTTTGCTGTGATTCCAGTTCAGCAATGCGATTGCTTGCCTCAGCCTCTAGCTGGACAGCCAGGCGCGCTACCAGATCCAGTAGTGCGTCGCTGATGGAGGTTTTGCGATCAGCGCTGCCGCCATTCTCCTCTTCCAACTCCTTCAGGTACTTGTGTATGGTGGTTTTGGAGCCGGTATTGCCCAAGGCAATTCTCACCGCATCGACCGACGGATGACGCCCCTGAGCTAACAGGCTATTACGTGCTTTTTCGACTTCCGACTTATACAATCCAGTTCTGGCCATTAATTACTCCATTGAATATCGTAATGTATTACGTATCATGTAATTACATACTACTTTATGCTTTAATTCAAGTAATAATAACTGATATATCAATGCTGGATAAGATAAGCTTATCCAGTGTCATTATCAAAAATGAGCTAAAATCAACGAATTATTTGGTACGGTGCCAATTGGTCCAATTAAATGGAATTTGAGGTAGATGCAGCATGAGCAAAATCGATCATTACTTGCACGCTGGCACCCGTGACAATACCCGCGTTGCCTACCAATCGGCCGTTCGGCACTATGAAATCGAATGGGGTGGATTCTTGCCTGCCACCAGCGAAAACATTGCCCAGTATCTGGTTGATCATGCTGAAAAGCTCGCCATCAATACATTACGGCAACGACTGGCGGCTCTGGCGCAGTGGCACATTGATCAGGGATTCCCGGATCCGACCAAAGCTCCGTTAGTCAAAAAAGTACTGCGAGGCATACAAAGAGAGCATCCGGCGCAGGAAAAACAAGCCAAGCCATTTCAGCTTGACCAGCTCGGAATTGTTGATCATTGGCTAGCACAGGCTATAACCACTGCAAATGCATCTGGTGATCGAGCTGGGGAATTGAGGCACACCAGGAATCGGGCATTGCTACTTCTGGGTTTCTGGAGAGGGTTCCGTGGTGACGAATTGACCCGCCTGCAGGTGGAGTACATAGATATCATTCCTGGTCAGGGCATGAGTTTTTTCTTACCACATACAAAAGGTGACCGCCAAAATAAAGGTGTAACTTTTAAAGCGCCGGCTCTAAAGCGGTTCTGTCCCGTTGCTGCTTATGCGGCCTGGAAGGAATTGGCGGTGCTTGAGTCTGGCCCGGTATTCAGGTCCGTGAACCGTTGGGGGCAAATCGGAGATCAGGGACTTCATATGGATAGTTTGATACCCTTGCTGCGCACAATATTTCGTGATGCGGGTGTTGCTGACTCTGATGACTATTCAGCTCACTCACTCAGGCGTGGATTTGCTAACTGGGCTACGGGAAATGGTTGGGATCTAAAAACCCTCATGGAATACGTGGGCTGGAAAAGCGTGCAAAGCGCAATGCGATATATCGACGCGGTTGATCCTTTCGCGCAGCACAGAATTGAATCAAGTTTGGCTAATCCTGATCAAATGTCGTCATCAATTCTTGTCAATCCCTCATTAAAATCCTGACCGCTTCAGGCTCACATTTGATGAGTCTATGCGCGATGGCGCACAGACCAGTGTCTACATGAAGGGTATCTTCAAAATCAGATAGTTGATACCTGCCTGGCTTTGCTTGGAGGATCGCAAGGAATGTGCAGCGCAGGCAACTCCAATTTGCCATGGAAATTGAGTGACGATAGCAACGTTCATCACCTGGTTACATCTCCCAAATGACTTATGGCGGCTACTTCCTTCAATTGATGCAGATCAAAGCAAGTAGCGATAGCCTGCAATGTCCCACGTTGCCGCTAGACTAATGGCAAGTTGTTGAATACGCTTGGGATACAGAAATTCCACAGGATCGTCAGATTGCTGCCTCTGAAAAAATCTGAAATACCAGAAAGCATGGAACTATTTCTGGCGCTGCTTACATGCGCTGTGTAGTCAATATACCGACCAATACAGCAACCAATACAGCGGTTTTTTTTGACTGTGAGCGTGCAAGCACAACCGTAAAACGAATTGTCAATTGCTTGTAATGGAGTCCCATTTTATGAGCTTAGTGAACTGATCAAATTCTTGGAGCAATAAAAATGCGTAAATTTTGGATAGTCTTGTTTGCCCTGGTCTCGCTCAATCTGACAGGCTGCGGTTACAACACATTACAGGCCAATGACGAGCAAATTAAGGCGAGCTGGTCAGAGGTTGTTAATCAATATCAACGTCGCGCGGATCTGGTTCCCAATCTGGTCAATACCGTCAAGGGCTTCGCCGCCCAAGAAAAGGATGTTTTACTCGGTGTGACCAATGCTCGCGCCAAGGTCGGCAGCATCCAGGCAACACCTGAACTACTCAACAACCCTGAAGACTTTGCCAAATTTCAGACCGCCCAGAAAGAGATGTCTGGCGCACTCTCCAGGTTGCTGGTGGTGACAGAGAATTACCCGCAACTCAAATCTGACGCGAATTTCCGCGATCTACAAGCGCAGTTGGAGGGTACAGAGAACCGCATTGCCGTGGCGCGCAACCGCTATATTGTCGCCGTCAAGGAGTTCAATATCACGATCCGCTCTTTCCCTTCCAATTTGACGGCGATGGCCTTCGGCTATAAGGAAAAACCCAATTTCACGGTGGATAACGAAAAGGAAATCGCCAAGCCGCCCCAAGTCGATTTCAATGCAACGCCAGCCAAGCCACAAGTAGATGCCCAAGGAGCTTCGAAGTGAGTACGTTGACCTGGGCAAGATTACCTATTCTTGCCAGTATCTTTTGCATTTCTTTGATCGCAGGAGCGCAAGTGCCTGTGCCGCCCTTGACCGGGCATGTCACTGATCAGACGTTGACCTTGAATGCCGAACAAAAATCTGCCCTGGAACAGACCCTGCAAGCATTTGAGGCAAAGAAAGGAAGTCAAATAGCGGTTCTGCTTGTTCCTACCGTCAGTCCGGAAACCATTGAACAATATGCCTTGCGTGTTGCCGAGGCATGGAAGCTGGGTCGTAAAAAGGTCGATGACGGTGCAATTTTGGTGATTGCCAAGAACGATCGAGCCCTGCGTATTGAGGTGGGATATGGCCTGGAAGGAGCACTTAACGATGCGACAAGCAAGCGCATCATCAGCGAAACAATAACCCCTCGCTTCAAGCAAGGGGATTTCTATGGCGGTATTACTGCTGGGGTCAATCAGATGCTACAGGTCATCGACGGCGAACCATTGCCGCTACCCAGTGGCAATTCCAATGTCAGTTTCGGCGCTATCCAGCAGTATGCGCCTGTCATCTTTGTGATGGCTGTCATCTTTGGCGGACTGATGCGGACCTTGTTCGGTAGATTTCCGGGCGCAATTGTTACGGGCACGATCGTAGGAGGCATGGCATGGCTGTTTGCCGGAGCCATTTCGATTGCTTTGGTCTCAGGGGTGATCGCACTCCTGTTTACCTTGATCGGCGGCGGCATGGTTGGGCGTGGCATGGGGGGACTAGCTGGTGTATATGGTCGCGGTGGCGGAAGTTTTAGCGGAGGCGGTGGTGGATTTGGCGGCGGTGGTGCGTCAGGAAGGTGGTAACGATGAACATCAAGCGCATAGCCAGGCATCTCACGATGACCCACTGGCAAGTCAACCGATTTTTTACCCGTCAGGTTTTTAGCACCATTGAACAGGCGATAAAACACAGCGAAACAGCGCACGTTGGAGAAATTCGATTTGTCGTGGAAGGCGCACTGGATGGTATGCCACTCTTTACAGGGCAATCCGCAAGAGGTCGTGCGATTGACGTATTTTCTCAATTGCGCATGTGGGACACTGAATATAACAACGGCGTGCTGATTTATTTGTTGTATGCCGATCGCGACGTGGAAATTATCGCTGATCGCGGTATCCACTCAAAGGTGCACTCCAGGGAGTGGGCAAAGATCTGTCATCAGATGGAAACCGCTTTCAGTCAAGGCGACTACGAAGGCGGCGTGGTCAATGGGATTCAAGCAGTGACAGCATCTCTGGCAGAACATTTTCCCTCCGCGGGTGTCAGCCGCAATGAGCTGTCTGACAAACCGGTGATGTTATAAATAACAGATATTTTTGCGCGGATGATCTAGCGCGGCGAGATTTGACGCTTGCCATTCAGTCGTCTTTAATCAACTTCATAGAACGGAGCACTACCATGCAAACAGAACATTTAAAAGTGACGGGAATGACTTGCGGAGGCTGCACCAGCGCGGTAACAAAAGCCCTGGAAGCAGTCTCCGGCGTCAGCGACGTAAGAGTGTCACTCGCGGAGGGTGAGGCTACTGTTCATTACGATGAGTCAAGAAGTTCCCTTGATCAAATAAAGACAGCCATAAAGGAGGCTGGCTACGGGGTGGATGTGCCTTTGGAAGCGCACAAGCATCAATCCAAGGGCGGCTGTTGCAGTTAGGTTGACTGACCTCAACATTGGAAGGTCAACAGAACTTGTATCCAGGAGATGTTTATGACTCCGGCATTCGATATGAAGAAAGTCACAACGCCGCTCCTGCTTCACATGCTGAAGAATGAGCTGCGATTCCCTCGATTGTTTCTTCTCCACTGCAAGCTTACGCTCGCTCAATTCAAAAAAACGATGGGCAGCCAATTTCCTGCTGAGTTGGTTGAACTCGCTGCATTGCCTGCTTGGGTTTATATCAACCTGAAGAAGAAAATCGGCCAACCCAGAGCGTTCGAAATTCTGCGTATCGCCTTGCTAACCGGTGGAACGGCAGCACAGAACTTGCAGTTTGATACCGTCCACCAGAAGCGCAATTTTCAGAATTTCTCGGAACTGGAGATCGAGAACAATCGCACCGGCCTGGTTCGTTGGAACAAGATGGAGGTCATCGAACGCTCGGCGAGGCGCTTCGAAATCAAGATCACGCGATGCATGTTTCATGAATTTGTCGTCTCTATAGGGATTCCGGAGATGACGCCAATTGTGTGCCAGATCGATAACGCCATGTTTAATTCTTACCTTCCAGATGAGATGACATTTGATCGTGGTGGCGTTGGACGGCGGATTGCTGATGGCAAAAGCGAATGTAATTTCGTCTGGGAATTACGTCAATAGTAGGTCTTATTGGTTCCAATACGCTGTTTTAGAACCAAGGCTTCCCTTTTTGTATTTCATCACTTCTATAGATCGAGGTAACAAAATGAATAAAAAAGCAAAACAAAAAGAGGAAGACGAAGAGATACTTCCCATGTCAAAGAGCGATTATAAAGTTAGCTTACACAAACTACAGGTCGAGCTCGTTAAGCTGCAGCGGCATGTCATTCGTCACAGTGAAAAAGTCCTTGTGCTTCTAGAGGGGCGTGATGCAGCAGGTAAAGACGGCAATATAAAGCGCATTGTCGAATATCTAAGTCCTCGTGAGACGCGAGTTGTTGCGCTTAGTAAGCCTTCCGACCGAGAGCGTAGTGGCTGGTATTTCCAGCGCTACGTTGCTCACCTCCCAGTTGCTGAGGAACTCGTATTATTTAATCGCAGTTGGTACAACCGGGCTGGCGTAGAGCATGTGATGGGGTTTTGCTCCAAGGATGAACATGAAGAGTTCATGCAGTCAGTACCAAAGTTCGAGGAAATGTTGGTCAACTCGGGAATTAAGCTGTTGAAGTATTACCTGGATATTGACAAGGATGAGCAAACAAGGCGGTTGGCTGACCGTGAACGTGACCCGCTCAAACAGTGGAAAACTAGTCCGGTCGATGCCGTCGCCGTCAAACATTGGAAAGCATATTCCGATATGCGAGATGCGATGCTGTTGCGGACCCATACCATTGCCGCACCATGGCATATTGTGCGGGCGAATGACAAGTTGGCCGCCAGATTGAATTTGATGCGTGACATACTGTCGCGATTGCAATACACGGGAAAGAATAAAAAGTTGATCAAGCCCGATTTGGAAATCGCCTTCGAGTTTTCACCGGAATGCATAGACTCCTCTCGACTGGCACGCTAAAGCCCCATTGTTAAGGTGGAACGTGAAAACAAGCACCATCCAAGTTGGCGAGCTTATATCGTCGCTGAGTACATTGGGAGCCGATGAGAAATTATCGACTCTCCCGGGCATCAATCAGTTTAACGTCAACTTTGTTTCTGAGAGTAATACCTTAATAGCTGAACCGGCATGGTCACTCCCAATTACGGCCTGGCAGGCAGCACGAAAGAAGGTTGCTAACATGGTGTCACACATCATTAGGATGGAGTAGCACAATGTGTTTTCCGCCACTGCCAGTTTCTCCGCGGGCGTGGTGTTGCTCGGATTGGGCACGTTGACACTGAGAGCGCCTCGTACCCGGGTAGAACTGCTATTCGCGGCAATCCCAATGCTGTTTGCAATTCAACAGATAAGCGAAGGCATAATTTGGCTGACTTTTCGGTATGAGTCACTTCAGATCAATATCGCGATGACCTATGTATTCTCGTTCTTCTCACACGTGTTGTGGCCAATCTACGTGCCTATGACAGTTTTGCTCATGGAGCCGTCAGTGTGGCGCCGACGAGTGCTGCTTGTGCTCGTCGCAGCAGGTGTTGCAGTTGGTGCATACCTGTTGTATTTTTTGCTGGTCTTCCCCGTAGTCTCGAGGCCAAGTAATCAGCATATAGAGTATGTGTCGCCGCATTTCTTCGCAACTGCGACGATGATGCTATATCTGTTGTCGACTACCGTTAGCCCAATTCTGTCCATGCATCGAATGGTGAGAGTATTCGGTGTAGTTGCATTTTTGTCCTTTGGTGCTTCCTACTACTTCTATGCAATCTGGTTTATCTCAGTATGGTGCTTCTTCGCTGCTCTCCTGAGCATCGTGATTTATCTACAGCTTACATTGCGCAGGAACGATAGTATGAGCCTTCTAGAAACAGATGCATCCATACCGATATGAGCCCAACGATTGCCCGTGAATCTATTGTCTCGCAGTCGGCTGAAATCGCTTTACTGGGGCCCCTCCAATTGGCTTGGTTGGCAGCCGCTGTATTTGTTGTATCGGCGGGCTATGGTGCACTCATGCCGCTTCTAACAAGTTGGCTTAATCAAATTGAACCGGACTTGACCGGAGCTGAAATTGCCCGCCATATCGGGTTGCTGAGCGGCGCGTATACGGCTGGCGTGCTGATTGGGGCTCCTTCGTGGGGTGTCTTCTCTGATAAGGTTGGGCAAGTCCGAATCTCGTATTGATAGCAGATGGCTGTTATTGCCGTAGAGTTTTATACATCAAACTCTTAATGCAGATGCAGGGGTTATTCTTCACCTAAAAGATTGCCACAAAAAATATTGCTCATTTTTGAATAGAGGTCTATGCTCTTGGTGTAGCCCAACATGATTCCACTCCCGCTCCTCTTTTTTGGGAAAGCCGGTGATGCCATCTTGGTGAAAGAGTACAAAAGCCACCTTAAGGTGGTTTTTGACTTTTAGTCTGCATGAAAATATTCATAGGCCAGGCGATACTTGACAAATATATCGATAGAAATGGAATTGGTTTTGGGGCGACCTGTCAAAATTGCGCCACCCTGTAGCCCTATGCACTTTAGCAACGCTTGATCGACCTGATGCCAGCCTGGCTTACCCTTTCTATTGGATTTACTTTTGACTGCAAACCTCATCGCCCGTTATAAAACCGACCCTGAATCGGTCTACAACACCTGGTTCATTGGCGGCGAACAACGGATGAAGGCTTTTCGGGCGATACGCCGGGGAGTGAAAGATACCGTTGACGCCATTGCAGCTGGCACCTTTGGTAACGATTTTAAGGGCTCTCCATTAGAAATCGTCCTGGCCGCCATTACCGAGCAAAAACAGGTATTTGAAGGAGCGGCCCATCCTTTCTACTGGAAACCCAAGTTGCGCATCCCAGATATTTACGAAAATACGCAGAACCAGCAAAAATTTGGTGCCTTTTTGAATGCCTGTCTGAATGCGACGCGTGAAGATCAAGTGTTGGATGAAATGAGCCGTCTGGCAGATGCAAATATTAAAGGTCTGGGTCCTTCGGTAGCTACTATCGTTTATTTTTTGCATCCGACACTGGTCCCCCCTTTTAACACAGCCATTGTAAATGGCTTCAACGCGCTTTTCGATGCGAAACAAAAATTAGGGTCCTGGCAAAGCTATTTATCGATGCGCGAAACAATAGTACAAGCCAATGCGACACACCGGAGCTTGCTGTCCAAGGACTTGGGTGCTTTCGCCGGATTGCTGTTCGAACTTGGTAACGGTAGATTGATCATTGGAAATAATGCTGACAATGTTCTGAAGGATTTACAGGAGAAAGCGGAGAAAGCCGCTGCTCGTCGCCATAGCCAAGTCATCGAAGAACACAAGGAAGAATCCGAACATACGCAAGTACAACATATGTTGATCAAAATCGGTCGGGCATTGAAGTATCAGGTGTTTGTAGCACGCAATGACCGCCATCGTTCATGTCACGGTGAAGCTTTTTCTCAACTGACGATTGAACAACTTCCAGCATTGGATGTGCCGTCAGAGGTGATGGATACAATTAGTTTAATTGATGTTTTGTGGATAGATCCGCAAACCTCCACCATCGCCTGTGCTTTTGAAGTAGAAAAAAGTACTTCCATTTATTCCGGTATCTTGCGTATGAAGGATTTGGCCCGATCCATCCCTTCGCAAAGTTGCCACTACTACCTGGTAGCGCCAAATAAACGCCAGCAGGAAGTAATGGCACAGATCAGTCGCCCCGCCTTTCGCGGTGATGCGGCCGATCTGTCTTTGGGTTATTTACCGTTTGATATTCTTAGACAACATTGTGATGCCCTGTGCATGTTGGGAGAAAATCATTCTGTTCTCAAAAAGATTGCTCAATTCAGCACTTAAATCATGCCAGGAATTATGATTAACTTTCCACTTCTAGTCGACGCAATTGCCGTCGGCGCAACAGCAAATACACCGCTGGCACAACAAACATAGACAGCAATGGTGCGGTGATCATGCCGCCTACCATCGGTGCAGCGATACGCTTCATGACTTCCGAGCCTGTACCCGCACCGAGCATGATGGGAACCAGGCCAGCAATGATGACAGCGACCGTCATGGCCTTTGGTCGCACCCGAAGCACGGCTCCCTCACGAATAGCATCCAGTAAATCTTGCTCACTGGCTTTTCCTGTCTTCAGCCTGTCATCCCAGGCGTGCTTCAGGTACAACAGCATGATCACGCCAAATTCAGCCGAAACACCCGCCAGAGCAATAAACCCAACCCCACTGGCGACCGACAGATTATGCCCTAGTGCCCACAGTAGCCAGATACCACCGGCCAAAGCAAACGGCAACGTCGCCATGATCAGCGCCGCTTCATCAACACGCTTGAAGGTCATGTACAACAGCACAAAGATAATCAGCAAGGTCGCTGGTACCACCACTTTCAATTTGGTGGTTGCTCGTTCCAGATATTCAAACTGCCCGGACCACGCAATCGAATAGCCAGGTGGAAGTTTCACTTCCCTGGCAACGACTTCCTGCATTTCATGTACCGCTGAGCTGAGGTCACGGTCACGGATATCGACATACACCCATCCTGACAAGCGTGCATTCTCACTCTTGAGCATGGGTGGCCCGTCATTGATGCGAATTTCTGCAACATCACCCAGGCGAATTTGCGCTCCACGCTCGGTCAGCACCGGCAGTTGCCTCAGCTTTTCGACTGAGTCACGCACTTCTCGTGGATAACGCACATTGATAGGGAAGCGTTGCAGGCCCTCTATGGTTTCGCCGATGTTGTCACCACCAATCGCTGCAGATACGATGCTCTGCACATCCGAAATATTAAGGCCGTAGCGTGCAGCGGCATCCCTATTGATATCAACATCGATATAGCGCCCGCCGTTCAGCCTTTCTGCCAGGGCCGACGACACCCCAGGGACGTTTTTGATGACCCGCTCAATATCGCCTGTAATCCGGTCTATTTCTTTCAAATCAGTTCCAGCCACCTTCACGCCCACCGGGCTCTTGATACCGGTTGCCAGCATATCGATGCGATTCCGGATAGGTGGTACCCAGATATTGGATAGTCCAGGGACTTTGACTATGCGATCCAGCTCTTCCACCAGTTTATCGGTAGTCATGCCGGGACGCCATTGGTCACGCGGTTTGAATTGTATTGTTGTTTCGAACATTTCCAGGGGAGCCGGATCAGTCGCGCTTTCTGCACGTCCAGCTTTGCCAAATACACTTTTCACCTCCGGGACAGTCTTGATCAATCGATCTGTCTGCTGGAGTAATTCTGAAACTTTACCTGCGCCTATACCTGGGAGTGCAGACGGCATATAAAGTAAGTCACCTTCATCCAGCGGCGGCATGAACTCACCACCCAGACGGGCTAAAGGCCACACTGTGAGAATTGCTACTATCGCAGCAAGCACCAAGGTCAGTTTCGGAAAGCGCAATACGACATCAAGCAAGGGCCGATACAAGGCAATCAAAAGGCGATTCAGCGGATTCTTTTGTTCATCTGGTATTTTGCCCCGGATCAGGTAACCCATTAGTACTGGTATCAAGGTCACAGCAAGTCCTGCTGCTGCTGCCATGGCATAGGTCTTGGTAAAGGCGAGTGGAGAGAACAAACGCCCCTCCTGTGCTTCCAGGGTAAAGACAGGAATAAAGGACAAGACTATGATCAGCAATGAGAAAAACAACGCTGGCCCGACTTCGGCAGCGGCATCGCCAATCACCCGCCAATGCGTTTCTCCCTGAAGTTTTTTATCCGGATTTGCATGGTTCCATGCTTCGATATGCTTGTGGGCGTTCTCTATCATCACCACAGCGGCATCGACCATGGCACCCACGGCAATGGCAATTCCACCCAGTGACATGATGTTGGCATTCACCCCCTGGTAATGCATGACGATGAACGCAATCAGGATGCCAATTGGTAAGGTGACGATCGCAACCAGTGCGGAGCGCAAATGAAACAGGAAGATGGCACAGACAATAGCGACAACAATGAATTCCTCGACCAATTTCTCTTGCAGGTTCTTGACAGCACGGTTGATCAGATTAGAGCGGTCATAGGTCGTCACCACTTCCACACCAGGAGGTAAGCTGGCCTTCAGCTTCTCCAGTTTGGCTTTGACTGCATCTATGGTTTCCAATGCGTTCTTGCCAGACCGCATGACAATCACGCCACCAGCAACTTCACCTTCACCGTTCAAGTCAGCAATACCACGCCGCATTTCAGGCCCGATCTGTATCCGAGCCACGTCTCCCAGACGCACGGACACACCTGCATCGGTCGTCATCAACGGTATTTTACGGAAGTCGTCCAAAGACTTCAGGTAACCAGACGCTCGTACCATGTACTCGGCTTCCCCCAGTTCCAGTACTGAGCCACCAGTTTCCTGATTGGCCTTTTGTACGGCTTCAATAATTTTCCCATGCGGGATGTTGTAGGCACGCATCTTGTCTGGATCAAGCTGTATCTGGTACTGACGCACCATGCCGCCTATGCTTGCCACCTCTGACACATTCGGTACTGACTTTAATTCGTACTTCAGGAACCAGTCCTGAAATGCCCGCAGTTGCGACAAGTCCATCTTGCCACTGCGATCCACCAAGGCATATTCATAGACCCAGCCAACACCCGTCGCATCGGGGCCAAGTGAAGCTTTGGCCTGGGGCGGCAAGCGTGACTGCACCTGATTCAGGTATTCCAGCACGCGTGACCGTGCCCAATACATATCAGTACTGTCTTCAAACAATACGTACACAAAGGAATCACCAAAGAAAGAATAGCCACGTACCGTCTTGGCACCAGGTACGGACAACATGGTGGTGGTCAGGGGATAGGTGATCTGATTTTCTACAATTTGTGGTGCCTGACCAGGGTAGCTGGTACGGATAATGACTTGCACATCTGACAGGTCAGGAATCGCATCCAGCGGGGTACGAGACAAGGACCAGATACCCCATGCCGTCATCATCAGGGTAGCCAGCAGCACCAGGAAGCGGTTGGCGATTGACCAGCGTATTAGTTTGGCCATCATTTTTTTGCTCCTGCAGACGACGAAGGCATCGTCATCGTTTCATTCATCGCTTTAGCTGGTAAGGTGGACTTGGGTATTTCTGCCGTTGGTGAGATCGAAGTAACCTGGTACATGCCATCCTTGGTTTGACGTATGTCAAAGGTCACCATGTCGCCAACGACAACATTGGCAGGTAAGCCATTCGCTGGCAATTGGAATCCCATCGTCATTACACCCCATTGCAGGGATGGAATAGGACCGTGGGAAAGCGTAATTTCATTCTTGTCTATCTTTTCGACTTTGCCATTACCATGGTGTGTCGTTCCAGTAGCTTTGCTCGTACTTGCCGCTGATGCATCGCCCATACGAGTCGTTGTACCTTTCAGGCTGGCTTCGGAGTCGATCAGGAATTGGCCGGAGACCACGACCTTTTGCCCAACTTCCAAACCTTGGCGGATTTCAGTCTGTCCATTTGCCTCTGTACCGGTTTCTACATCAACTGGCATGAATTTACCGTCGCCTTGCGCAACCATCACCACAGCGCGTGTACCAGTCTGGATAACTGCCTCAGTGGGTACCTGCAGGATATTTTTGCGTGCTTCAGAACTGAAACTCAGATTAGTAAACATGCCAGGCACCAGTTGACCAGATGGATTCGCCAGTTCGATACGGGCTTTCAGGGTACGTGTAGCCACGTCAATCTGAGGGAGAATGGCACTTACCTTGCCTTTGAAGACCATGCCTGGCAAAGATGGAGTTCGTGCTTCGACAGCATTACCTATGTGTACCTGGGCAGCCTGGCTTTCAGGGATATCGGCATTGACCCAGATGGTACCAAGTCCATTGATACGAAATAAAGGCGCACCAGTCATGACGCTCATACCTTCACGCGCAGATAATTCTGCGACTACACCGCTAACTGGAGCCGTAATAGTGATGCGTGAATGCACCTTACCGCTCGCCTCAACGGTGCGTATTTGATCGTCATTCATGCCCGCGAGGCGCATGCGTTGCTTCGCCCCATCCAGCAATCCTGCAATACCACTAGCCTGCATGCGCTTCACAGTCAGGTATTCTTCCTGTGCAGCGACCCAATCCGGTACATATAACTCAACCAGTGCCTGCCCCTTCTTTACCATATCAAGGGGAGCGCGCACATAGAGTTTTTCGACAAAGCCATTGCTACGTGCCTGCACCAGAGCGACATCGCGTTCGTTGTAAACCACGCTACCGACTGCCATCAGAGTTGATGCGAAACTGCTGCGTGTTACCTCTGCTGTGCGTATGCCAAGGTTTTGCTGTACGCGTGGGCTGATGCTGACTGAACCTTCATCTGCGCCATCGGCATAGACTGGCACCAATTGCATGTCCATGAAAGGAGATTTGCCCGGTTTATCGAATTTTTGCGCAGGAACCATAGGGTCATGCCAGTACAGTACCTTTTTGTCGCCCGTTACTGTGCTTGTTGCCGGGGCACTTGCTTGCGACTCTTCAGGCTTTTTCATTCCTTGATTGAGGCCAAGACGATAAAGACCATACCCACTTCCAGCCAGTACGCCAGCAGTAACCAGGGCTACGATGATTCTTTTGTTATTCATTGCATGTCCTTGTTCATGGATTGGGCAGGATGTGTATCTGGTACATCCGCAGGAAACAGGAAATTGAGTTGTGCCCATAAACGGGCAGTATCGGCTTGTAGTTGCAAGGCTTGCAGTCGGACATCGATCTCATTGCGGCGTGCCGCCAGCAAATCAGTCAAATTGGCTTTGCCACCGCGATAGGCACCCAAGATGGCTTGAGTACGCTCTTTCGCTAGCGGTATCAATTCGCGTTCATAGCGGACACTGCGTTCAAGGTCACTTTGCCATTCGCCTACCATTGCCCTGGTTTCAGCGACGTGGGCGCGTAATGTCTCTTCTCGCTCGGCTTTTGCCTGTTCGACCATCGCCAGTTTGGACGACAGTTCACGATCTTGGCGATTCTTTTGATCCCATTGAAAAGGAAGTGATATGCCGACTGATACCATGTTGGAATAAGCTGAGCCACGCTGCTGGAACGCGCCTTCGATGCTCCAGTCTGGCTTTTTATTGGCCTCCGCCAATTTGGCATCCGTCTCGGCAATCTCTGTTTGCTTGGTCATCACAGCTATCTGGGGATGGTGCGCAAGCGATTTGTCTAGTGCTGATAAGTCCAGGCGGATATTGCCGATACTGGGTTCGCCAGCCAATCGAAGCTCGGCAGCAATACCGGTCCAACGGTTTAACATAGTCTTGGCAGTGCGGACTTTGCGCTGGAATTCGCTGGAACGGTCATCCACCATACTCAGTGCGCTACGGGCAGCGAAGATATCAGCCTGGCTACCACGACCAGCGCGGTAATTACCTTCAGATGCTTCGATTTCAAGTTTTGCTTGTATCGATTGTTCTGCGATCAGGGCAAGCATGCGTTCCGAGTAATACTGATCCAGCCAGGCAATTGCAGTGTCGCGTTGGATAGCCGCAATTGCACTGGCTTTTTCTGCCAGTGATTTGTTGGCGAGACGGTTATAGCGTTCAGCCCGCAACTGGCGTTTGTCGCTTCTGGTCAATTCCTGCATAACGCCGATGCGACGCATAGTCATGAAATCGTTGGTCAGACTTCCACGATCAGGGCCACTAACTGGCAAGTTGTCGATGCCCGCCTTCAATATGGGATCAGGTAATTGACCCGCAGCGACTGCCATTTCGCGGGAGGCAGTGACCGCCAGGTCTTGGGCATTTAACTGACGTGAGCGCGCCACGGCCAGTTGTTGAGCCTGTCCCAAAGTGAGAGGTATATCGGCAGCAATAACTGCAAATGAGGATAAAACGAGCATGCCACCGACGATGGCGAAGCGAATAGGATGAGACCGCACACCATATGGCGCAGCAAAAATAGATAACATGGAACCTCCAGATAGCAAAAAATGGCACTGCCGTCTCTAAGACATAGCAGTGACAGACTAGGGATCTGGGGGATTAAATGCGGAAACAGCAGTTGCGGATAGTGATGGGCGGTGCGGTGGAGCGTGCAAGATGTAACGAGTGAGCATGATGCTCTTGCGGAAGACTGACAATATCAATCAATTGCAGAGTTTGTGTCAGCCCGGCCAATACAAAGGGTTGAACATCGGGCGCTTGAGGCTTATTCAGCGATTGCTTCGTAGATGAATCCTCAGCATGTGCATGACACAGTGCAGGTTGCTCTTGGTCCATGCCAGCACAGTCAAGCATTGCGGCAGAGCTGATATCTCGAGCTAAACCAGACGTTCCACTACCCGTTGTATGACCTGGGCAGACGTATGACGCCACAGCAAGCTGCATAAACAGCATGCTGACAAGCGCTAAGAACGCTGCGACCAAACGCGATGTGCGGGAAATTTTCATGTGATGATTACATTCAATCAATGATGCCAGGAAAGCAGAATCAATTGGAAAGTTGAGTAACAATATCAGCTTTTCATCGCCAATTATAGTTACTTTTGCCGCAGACTTCTTTGACCCGTATCAGACAATCAGCTATCCACAGCATGTGTCCTCAGCCGTAGTGCATTACCTATAACAGAAGCTGAACTCAAACTCATCGCCAAAGCGGCAATCAGTGGTGAAAGCAACCAGCCTGTCACCGGATATAAGACACCGGCAGCGACAGGAATACCCAAACCGTTATACAGGAAGGCAAACAGTAAATTTTGCTTCATATTGCCGACAGTGGCATCCGACAATAAGCGCGCCACAGAAATGCCGCGCAAGTCACCTTTGACCAGGGTAATCTGGGCACTGTTCATGGCAACATCGGTTCCTGTTCCCATGGCGATACCGACATTGGCTTTTGCCAGTGCGGGTGCGTCGTTAATCCCATCGCCTGCCATGGCAACAATGCGACCTTCTTTTTGCAGACGTTCGACCAATAACAGTTTGTCTTGCGGCTTTACCTCACCAAACACTTCATCCAGGCCAAGCCGGTTACCTACGGCCTTGGCTGTGGTCAGACCGTCACCCGTTGCCATGATGATGCGTATTCCTGATGCTTTAAGGGCAGCCAGGGCTTCTGGGGTACTCTTCTTGATCGGGTCAGATACCGCAAGCAAACCGGCCAACTGTTTGTCTACTGCCAGATACATGACGCTCGCACCTTCGGCACGGAGCTCTTCTGCTTGCGTAAGCAATCCTTGCACTTGTACTCCCAACTGCTCCATGAGTGTAGTATTGCCCAGAGCGACTTCACGCTGATTGATAGTGCCTCGCACGCCAATACCAGAACCGGACTCAAAATTTTCTGGTTTATCCAGAGTCAATCCACGTTCGCGTGCTGCCCGCACAATGGCATCTGCCAATGGATGTTCACTACCCTGGTCGAGACTAGCAGCCAGGCGCAGCACTTCCTCTTCCTGATAGCCAGAAGACGGAATCACTTTATCGAATGCAGGACGGCCTTCTGTCAGCGTACCGGTCTTGTCAACAATGAGCGTATCGACCTTGCGTAAATTTTCTATGGCAGCTGCATCCCTGAACAACACACCTTGTGTGGCACCACGGCCAGTCGCGACCATGATGGACATCGGCGTCGCCAAACCCAGGGCACATGGACAGGCTATGATTAGTACCGAGACAGCATTGATCAATCCAAAGACCCAGCGTGGTTCAGGCCCCCATAGCCCCCAGGCAAAGAAAGTGAGGATGGCAATGCCGATCACCGTCATCACAAAATACCCGGCCACCACGTCCGCCATTCTCTGCATCGGTGCTTTTGAACGCTGTGCCTGCGCGACCATCTGAACAATTTGTGCCAGCATCGTGGCAGAGCCTACCCGTTCAGAGCGCATGACCAGGGCACCATTGATATTTAAGGTGGCACCAATGACTTTATCACCAACCCTTTTAGTCACAGGGACAGGCTCTCCGGTGAGCATGGATTCGTCCACAGCGCTACTACCCTCGGTTACGCTACCGTCAACCGGCACTTTTTCACCTGGACGTATGCGCAACAAATCACCGACATGGACATTGGTAAGTGGTATATCTTCTTCTTTTCCATCCGCATTAATGCGCCGCGCAGTTTTTGGAGAAAGACCCAGCAAGGATTTGATCGCAGCCGAAGTCTGAGATCGGGCTTTAAGTTCCAGCACTTGTCCCAGTAAAGTCAGCGAAATAATTACTACAGCCGCTTCAAAATACACTGCCACCCGTCCCATTGAGATAAATGAATCTGGGAATACTTGAGGTATTAACGTCGCAACCACGCTATAGATGAAAGCTGCACCAGTTCCCAGGCTGATCAATGTCCACATATTGGGGCTACGGTGCAACAGAGATTGCCAGCCTCTTGTAAAGAAAGGCCATCCTGCCCACAACACGATAGGCGACGCAATGGCCATTTCCACCCAGCTTTGCACTGACATCTGCATCAAATGTAACGACTCACCAGACATGGCAAGTACAAAAACAATCACGGTGAGAGGTAAAGTCCACCAGAAGCGATGCTGAAAGTCCTTCAGCTCTGGATTATCATCATCCTCGAGTTCGGGAATCACTGGCTCCAGCGTCATGCCACACTTAGGGCAGCTACCTGGATGATCTTGCCGGATTTCGGGATGCATGGGGCAAGTGTAGATGGCTGTGGAAGGTGTTTCTTCCGCCTTGACCGGTGTAGTCTTAGACAGTATGTATTTGCCAGGTTCTGCATTAAATTTAGTGTGGCATTTGCTGCTGCAAAAGTAATACATTTTTGAGTCACGTAGCTCTTTATGTTCGGACTGTTCGGTGACTGTCATTCCACATACAGGATCTTTTAGATTCGTGTCTTTCGTTGAGGCAGGTGCAGTCACTGTATCGTTCATAGTTGCTTCCATTTAAGGTGTTGCTGAATCAATGACAAGCCGGGCTGGCAGAGGACAGGTGTGGAAAAAATCGTGGAGTGCGCTTTGTGTAACGGGCAAATTCATCGCCAAATTGAGCCAGCATCTCTTTCTCTTCAGTCACGGCCAGGCGACCATACATGATCAGCAAGATGGGAAACATTGCCAATGTTAACACTGTAGGCCATTGCAATAAGAATCCCAAGAGAATTAAAACAAAGGCAACGTATTGTGGGTGGCGTATTTTGGCGTAGGGACCGCTAGTCGCTAGGGTATGTTGCCGTTGGGCATGGTAGAGCACATTCCAGGCGCTGGATAACAAGTAGAAACCGAATCCCAAGAAGAAGTAGCTCGCGATATGCAGCACACCAAAATGCGGATCACCTTTTTCGCCAAGCAAGGTCGACCACAGATGACCAGAGTTATGGGACAAAATATCCAGATTGGGATAATGCGTCTGTAACCAGCCTGACATCAGGTAGATGGTCAGTGGGAAGCCATACATCTCTATGAACAAGGCAACGATGAATGCAGAAAATGCGCTGAAGCTGCGCCAGTCACGTGCCGTTTGCGGTTTAAAGAAACTGAAAGCGAACATGATGAAAATGGCCGAATTGAGTATCACCAGAGACCAAAGCCCATAGGCATTTTCACCGTGGTTCATGGCGGTTCTCCTTATTCGCGCTGGCATCCTTGTCTTGGTCGCTTGGCGACTCTACATCTTGATGATGGCTATGATGTCCATGTCCGTGATGCATAAAGACGTGCATCAGCGGACAGGCCAGTAACAACAAAAATGGCAATGCGCCGATCACGTGCGCCAGATGTTCTGTCAATAGAAAGTAGGCAGCAACCGCACCAATGACAAGATATCCAAGGGCGTATCTGGAGCGCCAGAAACTGCCTGGTTCATTTTGATTTTCGTGTTCGTGATTCATGGCGCATCTCCTCTATTTGGCAACGGCAGTCGAAGCAGGCATTCTGTCCATCATCATTTGCATCATGCCTTCCATCATTTCCATGCGTCTTTCCATCATGTCGTGCATGGCCATATCTTTTTGCATGCCATCCTTCATTTTGGGTTTTTTATCGCCAGCCATCTTGCCCATCATTGCCATGCCGTCCTGCATCGCTTTCATGTGATCCGCCATCAAGGCACTGCGTTCTTCGGGGTTTTTTGCATTCATCATTTTTTCATGCATGTCATGCATCGTCTGGATTTGATCATCCATTTTTTGCATGGACGATTTGCTTGCACTGCCAGATGGTGCGGTGACTTTGGCAGAAGCGCTGGCAGAAGCGGGATGATGCTCTTTGTGGTCCGCCGGCTCAGCCGCCCACACACTGGAAGCAATGATCAACGAACTTGTCAGACATAAGACTGGGCGAAGTAATTTCATGATGAACTCCTCAATAGACGACTGATTGGGAAAAAATGGCTTACACCTTGATCTGGCAAATATGGAAAAAATTACTTCTGAAAATGTATTTACCTTAATTCACTATAGGTGCTGTACCCGGGTACGGAGTCAATCATCATTCATGCAGACTGCCGCCTGTTTGATCTACGTCAAGCGCCTGCCTTTGCATCATCAAAATAGTCGCCCCTAAGCTACATTCGAAGTAAGAAGTTCGACATAAACTTGCTTGGTTCTTAGTAAGGCGTATTTTTGAGTAACTCTTCCATATCTTTATAATGTCCTCGTACACGATCGACGTGATATTCATACATCAGTGCATTCTGGGCAAACTTGACCCGCTCAACATCCATTTCTACCGTGTTGCCATCAATCGAACCCTGGCCAGGTGTCACATACTGAGGTGTTACCGTTTTTGAGGTCTTTCCGTCTCTCAATGCCGCTTCAATATCAATGTCCATGGCCTTATATCCAGGGGTGTCGGCATTGGCGATATTAGAGGCCAACAATGTCTGGCGATAGACACGTAAATCCAAAGCGCGCTCATTGAATCCATGTTCCAAGGCTTTATTGGACAACCCAGGTAAGGGCAAATGGGTGGGGACGGCGTTGGACAAAGAGAATGGCACTGCTCCTGTAACCGCAAGTTGGCTGGGGCCATCTATCGACTTTTGTTCAGTACCAGTTAATGTCGCTTTATCTTTTATACGTGCCAAGGCTTCCGCAAAAGATCCCTGAGTCAGATGATTTGATTTTGCTTGTACTGGTGTAGCAGACGTAACGTTGGAGGTGGCCAACGGCCATAAAGATTCTGAGATACTTTTCATATAAACTTCTCCACTTATCAGGCCTGCTACCGCGATGCTTAGCCACAATTGCCGGGTGCTTACTGTACTAAAACTGGAATTTGGTTATTGCTATTTCGCTTTTCGGGAAGACCAATGGACATGCACGATATGCCAGTCGTCGCCATTTTTTTGCAGTAAGGTAGTTTCGGTTCCAAAGATTTGTACCTCCTTTCCCTTTACTTTGGCTTTGGTCTCAGTTTCCGCCCAAATCACCGCCAGATTCCCATCAATTCGTTGGCTTTGCTGCAATACCGTTCGTGTTGATGTCTTGGCAAAAGCCATATCTTCTGGCAGATGATGTCCGGCATACTCTGCCCGTGAACGCTCAACATAACCGGACTCATAGATAGTGACATCAGGCGCAAGCAGTTCAGTGGCCTTCGCTTTATCACCTGCTGCCAAAGCCGTATAGAAAGCAGCCAGTGCATCTTTGGGCTCACCGGCATAGGTAAAGCTCATCAGCATGCTCAATGCCACAAGTGTCAGTATTTTGATCATCGTAGTGCTCTCCCATTCTTATTTAATTGCTCGCATGTGCCAGCCCAACGTGCTGACACATGCGCATTGCGTTTATTTTGCTACTTGTATTTCCGTTACCATGATTGAGCCATTCGCTTTTTCTGCTCTGAATTTCACCTTATCACCAGCCTTTAGTGTGTCCAGTGCAGCTGGATCTTTGATCTTGAACACCATGGTCATGCCAGGCATATCCAGGTTCTTGATATCGCCGTGCTTCAGCGTGATCTTGTTGGTACTCTTATCAATTTTTTTGACTTCCCCATCCGTCATGTCGCTACTGGCATTACTCGTGGAAGCGGATGCTGTTGCGGACATTGAGTGATCTGCAGCAATGGCTGTATGAAATGTGACGGCAGCAAGAACGCCCAAGGTCAGAGATTTAATAATGGTCGTGATATTTCCTATTTTTAAATGAATAAATCAAATTACCGTGTAATCAGTTGAGTACGCGGTCTGCATCTTTAGTGTTTGTGTTCGTGGGTATCAGGTTCAGCACTAGCCACGGCCTTGCCTTTTGCAACGGCGACCTTACCCTTCATACCGGCGTCATAGTGGCCAGGCTGCAGGCAGGCGAAATCAATCTTTCCCGCCTTGGTGAACTGCCATACAACTTCACCAGTTTGTCCACCGGACAGGGTGATCATGTTTGGATCGCTATGCTCCATTTCTGGATTCTTTTTCATGACTTCGTAGTGTTCTTTCAGCTCCTTTTCTGTACCCAAGACGAATTCATGTTTGATGCCACCGGAATTCTTAATCACGAAACGGATAGTCTCACCTTGCTTGGCGACGATATTGGATGGTGTGAAACGCATGTTGTCAGTCATGTTGACATTGACCGTACGGGTGGCTGCCGTGGCGGTGCCTGGCTTGCCGATGGCTTCGTTATCATGACCATGTGCATGATCATCATGGGCAAAACTGGCTTGGGCTGCCAATGCGAGGGCCAAAGTTACTGTGATGGTGGTGAAGCGAGTTTTCATGGGAATGATCCTTTCAGTTTAAAAAATTAGTGTTCCATCTTGCCGACAGGTTTGCGGACTTGTACTTCTACTTCTTGCTGATTCTTCCGTTTCAGAGGCATGGATTTACCACCTACGGTCGTTGCTCGTTTAGGTTCTGCGATGTTGCCAGTCCATTCCTGAGCTACTGTTCCCGGAGGGTGCTTGTACCATCCGTGATCCTTGTAGTCGCCTGGCTTCTGGTCTTTCCTGACTTTCAACACGCTGAACATACCGCCCATCTCAACGCCACCAAATGGCCCTTCACCCGTCATCATTGGCAAGGTATTGTCAGGAAGCGGCATTTCCATTTCTCCCATATCAGCCATGCCACGTTCACCCATGGCCATGTATTCAGGGATAAGGCTGGTAATTTTCTTGGCAACACCAGTGTGGTCAACGCCAATCAGGTTGGGAGTGTCGTGGCCCATCGCGTTCATGGTGTGGTGCGACTTGTGGCAATGGAAGGCCCAGTCCCCTTCTTCATCTGCCAGAAATTCAATCTGGCGCATTTGTCCTACTGCGATATCTGTGGTGACTTCTGGCCAGCGCGCTGAATGTGGTACCGGTCCACCATCTGTTCCGGTGACCTGAAATTCATGACCGTGAATATGGATAGGATGATTCGTCATTGTCAGATTGCCGATACGGATGCGAACCTTGTCGTTCTTGCGTACAACAAACGGGTCAATCCCTGGGAAGACACGGCTATTCCAGCTCCACAGGTTGAAGTCCAGCATGGTGGAAGTTTTGGGGGTGAAGGCTCCAGGATCAATATCGTAGGCATTGAGCAGGAATACGAAATCCCGATCCACTTCAGCAATCTGCGGATGTTTGGCTTTGGGATGCGTTACCCAAAAGCCCATCATGCCCATCGCCATTTGTGTCATTTCATCTGCATGCGGGTGATACATGAAGGTGCCAGGCCTGCGCGCGACAAACTCATACATGAATGTCTTACCAGGCTGTATCGACTTTTGGGTCAGGCCTGACACACCATCCATACCGTTCGGCAGGCGTTGCCCATGCCAGTGCACGCTGGTATGTTCTGGCAGCTTGTTAGTGACAAATATTCGCACGCGGTCACCTTCGACCACTTCTATGGTGGGGCCAGGTGACTGGCCGTTATAACCCCACAAGTGTGCTTTCATGCCTGGCGCCATTTCACGCACGACTGGCTCAGCCACCAGATGGAATTCCTTGACACCATTATTCATCCTCCATGGCAAGGTCCAGCCATTGAGGGTCACCACCGGGTTATAGGGGCGTCCTGTATTTGGCACTAGCGGTGCCATGGTATCCGGCGAGGTCTGGGTGGCAGGTTCTGGCAATGCTGCCATGGCGACTTTGCTGACTGACGCAGCGGAAGCCGCAGCAGTGATCGCGCCCAGGCCGCTTAAAAAATTTCTTCTTGAACTCATTTTATTTCCTCTATTTTTCGAATGCGCGATGTCATCAATGTCCGGCAGTTGGTGTATCGCTGCCACCCGTACCAGTCATCGGTGCGGCGCTCATGTTTGGGCGTCCCAACAAGCTCATTTCCAGATCAGCTTGCGCAATCCAGAAATCACGGCTGGCCTCAATCGCGCTGTTCACACTGGCGATTTGGGAGCGCGCATCGGCCAACAGATCAAACACGCCGATCAGCATGCCGTTGTAGCGCAGTTGGTTTTCTTCAGACACGCGCTTCTTCAAAGGCACAATTTCATTCTGATAATGCATGGCGATGTCGTAGCTTGAGCGGTAGCCCAAATAGGCTTCCCTGACTTCAGAACGGGCATTGATGGCAATCTCAGTAGTACGATTGAGCGCTTGCATATACAACGCTTCTGCCTTGGCTACTTTGGCACCGCTCCAGTCAAACAGAGGTAGCTCCAGTGTTACCGAGTAACCCCGTTGCACAGGCTGATCATTAAAGGTATTGCGGATAGCACCCACTTCCAGGACATTGATGAACCGGGTAGCCTTGCTCAAGCCCAGATTTTTCGCTAACTGCTCTGTACTGAGGCGGGCAGCCTGCACATCCAGCCGTTGCACCATCGCCATCTGTTCAACATTGGCCATGTCATTCGGTTTCTTAGGCAGATCAGGTAATCTGAGCGGCAGAGTAAAGGTTGTTTGAGGCCCCCATAGCCCCATCAGGCGCGTCAACTTCTCTTTGCTACGAGTCTGCGCCTGCTCTGCACGCGCCAGATTGAGGGCAGCTTCAGCAAAAAACCCCTGCTCGCGGACTTGTTGCAGTTTGTTGTAGTTACCCGCCTTTGCAAGCCTTCCCGCCAACTCTGCGCCTGCATCAGCAGCTTTTTTGACCTGTTGCATGTACAGCATGGTCTGGTCTGCAGCCACAGCCATGTAGTAGGCTTTGCGCGTTTCCGCAGCCAAAGACAACATTTGCATAGTCACTTCACGCTTGGTTTGCTCGAAGCGACGTTGTTCCATCTGCCTGGTTAAAGGCATCGTCAACAAGTGCGCAATATTGAAAGTCAGGCTCCGGTCAATTTCAACTTCACTACCTTGCCGTGTACGGCTGAATGAAAACCCGGGATTGGGCAATCGGCCAGCCTGCACAAAATCAGACTCGGAAATGCACAGTTCATAGAACGAAGCCTGTAGCCCACGATTATTAAGCAAGGCGATTTGTACGGCATCATCGACAGTCAAAGGAGATGCAAGTAATTCTTTTACCCTTTGTGCTGCGGTATCAATCGCGTTATCAGAACGCTGCCAGGTAACTTCCTTGCCAAGGCGCTCTTTTGCTACTTGCTCTACCGTTGAAAATCCACTATCAGAACTGAAACTGGCGCAGCCGCCTAGTATCAATGGGAGACTTATCAGGGCGGCGAGCTTGCCTGGCCGGTGGAAAAACTTGCCATTTGAGGTTGTTCGCATGGTGGTTTCCTTCATTTTGTATGACTGCTGTGGTCCATGGACTTGGCCTTGTCCGATGTGGGAGTCTCTTTTTCTGTCGCGATAGGTTTAGCGTCAGTGGGATCAGGCTCCCTGGCTTGCTTGGCATAAACTCGCCATCCGCCAACGCGCGCCGTTGTGTCATTCAACTCCTTCCAGGAACCAACTTCCTGATCGGTAAAGGGACGATAATTTTGTAAAGTGGAGAGATAGATCACCGGTGGCACAATGGCCTGGGCTTCTACGGGATTTGGTCGTTGGCTGCGGTTCGCTTCTTGGGCAAGGACGTTCTGACCCACGATAAGCATGGCGAGCATAGCCAGTACCAACCGTAGCCTTGACGGAAAAATAGATGGATTCATGAAATCCTCGGTGAGTAATAGGTAGTGTGACCAAGGCGAACCGTGCAGATATAGACGCGGCAACGCAATGGCGGATATCAACGCAAGGCTAAGCTGATTGAAACAGACGATCAGCGTATCTATAGCTTCAAATAGCTACAGGCGTTGCAAGTGAAAATTAAGCGCGGGGAGGTCGTTCGAGGCCATCACTGATATGGCCGAAATGAGAAGAAAAAACCAAACTGATTTTTTCTGATGAAGGAGTGGAAACGGGGGGAATTGCAGAATTAGTCACAAGTGCGGCACCAACGCAGCATGAAGCACAAGCGCTGCACTTGTCTTTCATCACTTTGGTGACAGGTGACGCTTTGGATACAGATTGGTTAGAGACTTTATCATTACTACTGTGCTGATGTTCATGTTGCCCAACTTGAGCATGATGGTGATCATGCTGCTCACCGGGCAGTACATGGTGATGTTCCGTGTTGCAGTTCACCATAGCTGCTGCGGCGAAGCCCTGGAAGGGTATCGCCACAAACATGATGCACAGCAGAAAGAGTCGGAACAGCTTTTTCATGGGAATGATTATAGCTCAAATTATTCTAGGTGTTACTCCCCATCAAAATGGGGAGCAAATACAAAGATTTGAATCTGTTATTTACCTGGCTGACTGGAACTCATGCTGGCCTCATGTTTTTTGAGCCAAGTTTCAAATTCAGCCATTTCCTTCTTTTGCGCGGCGATGATTTTAGACGCCATTTTTTTCAACTGCGGATCTTTCCCTTGCTTGAGTTCGATTTCGGCCATATCAATCGCTCCTTGATGATGTTCTTTCATCATCATGGCGAAATCATGGTCGGTATTACCGGACATGCTCATGGAAGACATTTTTTGTTGCATTCCTTCCATCGATTTCTTGATCGCCATGTCTTTGTTTTCAGCCATGGCATTACTATGCATGGAGGCATTGCCTGCTGGTTTGGAATCGGAGGAATTCATCTGTGCGCTGGCGATCAAAGGCATACTGATGATGGAAACGACGCAGGCCAGAATGAAACTACTTACGTGAGATGATTTCTTAGTTGGGGCTGGCTGATAGATTTTTATCATGCTGTACTCCTATTAGTGGTTGGCCATTGCGCGACAACTGCTTGCGCACACACGACAGACTTTTTCGCAATCGCCCATTTCGTCCAGTTTGGCACAACTATCAGCGCAGGCTTCGCAAACCTCGGCGCAAAGTGAGCAATATTTAGCGCAAAATGCAGAGCCTGACAATTGCAAGTCAACTGAGGTTTGGCATATCTGAGCACAATTCATCATTAACCGGAAATGCGCAGGTTCGACATGCCTGCCGCCAGTATCAAGGCAATGGTTCATGGCGGTCTGTAGGCAGGTCTGATAGCATTTGTTGCAGGCATCAATGCAGGATTGCATGTCGTTCATATTCATCGTTTTCTCCTGGCGGTACCCAACAACTTGCTCTCTCCTGAATGGATCAACTCAAAGATGTTGAGGATTCATGATAAAACGGTGACAACATTTGTACTGTACGGTAGTACACATAGTGTTTTGTTTCTATCGGGGGAATCTAGACATTCAAACGGCGAAAGTGGGTATGTCAGCAAGTCGTTTCGGGACAAGCTCGTTGAGAACGTGGCGTAATCTGTTCTATGAACACTATTGGTTGCGTTCCCTCCAAGAAAGTTGATTGTCTAGACTTAAGAGCGCATGCATCAACAGAAAACGCTATGCATCACACAACAAGAGAGCAATCAGTTTTGACGCTTAACGCATCAAGTATGTGCAGTCGTGCATCTGATGCGGCAAACCTCCTGAATTGCAGTCTAAGGATGAGGATCGGGGCGTCGATCCCAAGTCTAATAGAGTCATTTCAACACCAGCGACGATTCCACCATTGCTTTCGGCCAGCACACCAAAGTAGCGACCGTTGAGAATTGCCTGGTTGAGCAAGTTTGCATAAACAACTTTGTCGTTCTGGTTTTCTTGTTCACCATAATAGCGATAACGTTGATGCCCATAGACGATAAGGTCTTCAAACATGCAAGATGCCATGACCGTAGTCACGCGTCAGTCGATCAATCAAATCACGCTCATGTGGAAGCAAAGCTTTTTCATCAATAAAACGCCAATTTCGCTCGTAGAGATCGAACGCCTCCGCACCGGTGATTGCATCATGGGGATCACGATTCCATGCGAGTAGCCGGAGTTGAGGTAAAACGTCGACGATAAAGGTATCGATTACCATGCTCATGCAACAACTTTCCCTAAATGATATACAATCCCGCCGTGTGCTCTGGGACTCGCGGGCGTAAGCTTCCCCCTGGAGACGTTAGAGTAAGAATGGCCCACAGATGTGGGCCATTTGCATTTTGGCTTCAAGTTCAAGACAAGCAATTTACCTTATGTCCGGCGCACAACTTATCCACCATTTCGCAAATTCCAGCAGATTAGAATGTGACGAAGATACATTGTCCAGTTCGTCTCCGATATTTGGAGTTCCATTGGGTTCCCTGGTGATGAGTGCCATGTGTATACTGGTTGGCACGCCACGGAAGTAAGGCAGATAGTCATCAACAAAGGCAACAGGTTTTAAGTCGCTGAGTGCCTTAGCTTTTGGGCTGATGCTTGCATCACTGTGTTCAGTCGCGATCACGTCGTCAATTGGAAATCCATGGTCACGGATATTCTTTAGCCTGGAGAGGCGGTACGTCTCCTTCAGCGCACTTACACACACCAGGTCATAACCGGCTTCTTTGAGCAAGATACAGGCTTCCAGCGCACCTGGCAGCGCTGGGATGGACGACCAGAATTCTTCTTCAAAGAATAAGCGAAACCGCTCCAGTTCGTTCCCACTCACCCTATGAACATTCCATCGATCTATGGGCCAGTAGGCAAGTGGGTCCTTTATCGTTGGCAGGACTCCAAATGCCTTCTGCCAGGCCATCGCATAGGAAGCATGATAGTCAAGAAGCACACCATCAGCATCCAAGGCAATTATCCCTTTGGTCTTTTTGGCTTTGTTCATCGTGTAATTGTGTTCTTTGTGCAGATCAGATCATCAGCGCAGGATTGCTCAATGTGGCTCCCTAATTTTATCACTGAACAGGAGCACGGCTTCTTGCAATGACGACAGTAGATGATGCGTATGTTCCTGCCCGAGTTGGGAGACAGAGAATTGAATGAGTAACTCTCCCAGGCCAATGGCAACGGCCTGAGCTGGGATACCTGGATTGTTTGAAGCGAACTGAGTGACCGTTTCTAAACACTGTGTGCGCACCATAATTGCGCCATGCTGTAATTCTTGAACCGAATTCATAATTTCTTTAAGTCGCATCCAGGCCGTAAGGGATCACTGGATATGGTGATAGGTATTGTTTTTGTCAGAGAGTGTCGCGGCAACTCGCCAGGCGAATCAGCCGTTGACAATGGCATTCAGTTTTGCGCACCATCCTTTAGCAGCTCTCTCGCTCATGTAAAATTTGATCACCGGACTGCTCTCATCGGCAACTTCCAATATTAGCGCAAAGTCACCGGCTCGCTGAACACGCTCAAACGACGGCATGTGCATATTCGTCGCACCAACTTGCCTACCTGGACCTGATAGATCCATGCTTTCCTTGATCTTCCATTCATAGCGCCAGGCCAGCAAATACGAAAGTTCATATATACGAAAATCGCCAGTGCTGCTATTGCAAAAAGCCAGTTTCCGGTTTTGTTTGTCGAAAGCCAAGAATGCGGGGCTCGGATAACCCAATAAATTCCCAGCATTGAAATTCAGACTGGACTGCCGGTTGATGCTCTCCACCAGGCCTTTGGCTTTTTTGTGCATTCTGGCCAGCAGTCGGATGGACAAAAAGCAGATTATCACAGCCACCACGAAGAAAATTAAAACGCCGCTTGTCCTGTTATCGCGGGAGAGCAGCATGCCTAGCAGTGCACCAATGGCTCCCATCCCGGATAAACCTGCGGCAGGAACCGCAAACGTTGCAAGCAATGCCAAGCCAAGGCCTTTTGCTGATCCCATGATGTCGCGTCCAAATTCAACTGGTTTTATGAAGTAAAAAAACTAATTTTTTGATCTCAAAATCAAAAAGTAAACGTACAAGGTTTATGTTTGGAAATTATAAACGTAACAGGAAGTTTTAAGAAGCTCTCAATGTTGATTTACTGAAGGTAGTCAACTTTGGAGGTTTACATGGAGGATGCTAGGCATTTGGTCGGTCAGCGCGTGCAAATTTTGCGCAAGCGCAAACAACTATCACAGGAAGAATTGGCTGGCCGGATTGGTATCGATACAAAGTCGCTGAGCAGGCTGGAGCGTGGTCTGCATTACCCATCGTTAGAAACGCTGGAGCGGATTCGCCTGGAGCTTAACGTGAATTTGAAGGACTTCTTCGACTTTGACGACAATCCCTCCGCCGAGGAGTTGCGTAATTTCTTGATGCGAACAGCAACCAAGGCAGACTATCCGAATTTGGTAAAAATGGCGGATGCTGTTAAGGCTGCACTTAAGGAATCTGAGTCTAAAAGCTAAGTTGTCACACCTCACCATCTTGTCAGGCCTGTGTGTCTGGCACGTCAACTCATGCACAAATAAGCATTCAAAATTCACGTCGCAAACGACGAATTTATTTCAAATAATCAAAAATCAATGACGACATATTTTTAATATTTAAAATTCATGGAAAGTCAAGCATTTATTTTAATTTTTCTTGCCCGGCAGGCAAAGATCAGATATCGTTTGTATATTAACTGATCGAAATTTCAAAGAGGCAATTTGGAGCGAGATTTGTGGATACAAGTTACCGAGCTTATTACGCCCTTGAGTTGGACTTTGCGAGGTCTTTTGAAAACTATGGAAATTCTGATTAAATCCAAAATCGAAAAATTAATTTTCGAAAAGTCAATAACTTATGAATGGTGTACTGGACTTAATCAAATGCTCCCTAAAAATATTCGGTAAAGAGATCTGGTTAAGTAGCGATGTTTTTCCTTCTTGAAATATACACAAGGCATTTGGCCAGTTAAGCAGATGAGCAGTGCTCATGAAACCGCCTATCCCCCATCTGAAGCTTGAGTTCGCAGAACTATCTGAGTAGCAAGCTAGAACACGCTTATTTCAGCGGCACCCTAGCGACTGGAAGCATTGGTAGGCATGGCTGGACCATAGGTGCATCGACGCATCTGCATAGACAGACATCGCCTATCGATCTTAAGCGACATCGAGATCGAGATCGAGGATTTATATGGCCTGCCGAGCTTTACCGACGATGTGTGTTATTCGACAATCGAGAAGACAGTTGATGTCGGCCCGCCTTGAGTGAGCAAGACCGGGGCGGTATATTTTGTAGCAAATTTGAACGCAACGATCGCATCTTTTTTTCAATTTCTATTTCCCGCTTATGGCCACAGATACACGCCGGCTGACGATTCTGTCAGTCGAGGAAATTGCTGCCTTGTACGAACTGCCCAAGTTTAACGATAACGACAGGCGGCTCTACTTCGATTTCAGCACAGTCGAACGTGACGCGGTGGAGCGCGTCCATACTTCATCGGCGGCGGTGCATCTGGCACTACAGATGGCTTACTTCAAGGCCAAGCGGCGATTCTTTATCTTTGAGCCGAATTCGGTCGCTGATGACGTGGCTTATGTAGTCAAGCGACATTTCGCTGGCAAAGAGATCAGCACGCTGAAAGTCTTGTCCAAGCCTACCCGACTGGATCAACAAAAGGTCATCCTGCAACTGTTCGACTACCGCCTGGCCGATCAAACGGCGAAGGAAGAGATGGAACACAAGGCGCAACGTTTTGCGATGCGATCGACACAGCCAGTCTACATTATGCGCGAAGTCTTGCAGCACCTGGAAAGCCAACGCGTCGTCATACCCGGCTACAGCTATCTGCAGGACATGGTCGGGCGGACAGTTACTTCAGAGCGTAACCGCATTACGGCTCTCCTTGAGGCAGCGTTGACGCCCGCGGTGCGCGAGCAGTTGGATGCCTTGCTTGAAGCTGATGAAAACATGTACCGAATCAGCGCATTGAAGCGCGAAGCCAAGGATTTCAGCTACAAGGAGCTGCGCCAGGAAGTCGAACGACGCCGGTTCTTCCAGCCACTACATGATACGGCGCGCACGTTTCTGGCCACCGCTGGGCTCTCGGCCGAGAGTGGCAAATATTACGCGTCATTGGTAAAATTTTATACCGTGTACAGTTTGCGACGCATGGCGACAAAGGCGACACGGCTGTACCTGCTGTGTTTTGCATACCATCGCTTTCGCCAGATCAACGACAACCTGATCGAAGCCTTCATTCACTTGGTCCACCAGTACGAGAAGCTTGGCAAGCGCGCTGCGGATGAGGCCATGCACAAGGCGATGGAGGACGCAGCAGCACATTTACAGGCGGCGGGCCAAGTGCTAAGCCTGTTTACCGACACCACCATCCCCGAAGATGCGCCGTTTTCCACCGTGAAGGAACAGGCATTCCATTTGCTGGAGCCGGGTCAGTTCCCGATTGTGGCGAACTATCTGCGCAATATCGCCTTCGACAAAGTCGGGTTCGAGTGGGCGTACTACACTACCTTGTCGCACCAGTTCAAGCGCAATTTGCGCCATCTGTTTTGCGAACTGGATTTCGCCGGTCGTGTAGAAGACGCGCCGCTCCTGGGCGCGGTGCTGGTCCTGCAAGACCTCCTGCGCAGCGGCAAGTCGCCACGCCAGGCCAAGCCGTCCTTGTTTCCGACTGAAGTGATTTCCAAGAGTCTGCAGCGCTATCTTTTCGTGGATGCCGCGGAAGAAGACGACCAGCTAACCGATGGCAACAAGGTGCTGGACGTTGACCGCTACGAATTCCTGTTGTACCGCCTGCTGCGCAATGCGCTCGAAGCTGGCAACTTATTTGTCAAGGACAGCGTGGAATTTCGTCGCTTCGAGGATGACTTAATCAGCGATGAGCGCTGGGAAAACAAGGCACAAGTCCTTCAGGAAATCGGTGCACAGATCCTGATCATTCCTATCGAGGACACACTGGCACAGATGAAAGCCGACCTGGAAACGAAGATCGATGCTGTTAACCAGCGTATCGCCGACGCTGTTAACCAGCACATAAAAATCACTGGCCGCGGCGAAAAGAGGCGCTGGCAGTTGTTATACCCGAGTGAGGACGAACCGGTCAACAGCCCGTTCTTTGGTAAGTTGCCTGGCGTAGGCATCGCCGATCTGTTGTGGTTCGTCCATCAACACACTGGGTTCTTAAAAAGCTTCAGCCACGTGCTGGACCGTTACGTCAAACACGATCCCGATCCCCGCGAACTGCTGGCGTGCATTGTTGCCATGGGTACTAATATGGGGATCGGCAAAATGGCTGAGGTCTCGGGCCTGAATTACGCGTCGCTGCTCAATACGGCTCGCAATTTCCTGCGCCAGGAGACTCTGCATGCGGCCAACGATGCGATCAGCAACGCGATCGCCGTGCTGCCAGCATTTCATTTGTACGATATTCGTGACGACGTACATTCAAGCAGCGACGGACAGCGGATCGAAACGCAGATCGATACGGTCAATGCCCGCCATTCGCCGAAATACTTCGGATTGCAAAAAGGTGTCAGCGCGTATACTTTGGTCGCCAACCATGTGCCAATAAACGCCAAGATCATCGGCACACACGAGCATGAGAGTCACTACGTGTTTGATCTGTTGTACAACAACACTTCTGACATTAGACCAGAGCGGCATTCCACCGATACCCACGGCACCAATCAAGTCAATTTCTGGACCTTGCATGTGTTCGGTTACCAGTTCGCGCCGCGCTACCGCGACCTACACAAAAAAATGGAAAAGCTGGTCGGTTTTCAGAGCCCAGGTGAGTATGGTGAACTGCTAATTAAGCCGTCCAGAAAAGTACCGGAGGATCTGATTATCGCCGAGTGGCCGAATGTCCAGCGCATCATGGCGTCGCTCGCCCAAAAAGATGTGACGCAAGCGACCGTCATCCGCAAGCTCAGCAGCTACACGCGCCAGAACCAGACCAAGAAAGCCTTGTGGGAACTGGATAATATACGGAGGACGTTGTACATTCTGGACTTCATCGATGACGCCAACCTGCGACAAAGCGTACAAAAGGCATTGAATCGGGGAGAGGCCTATCACCGGTTCCGCAAATCGGTGTCCTATGTCAACAACGGAAAATTCAGGGTCAAGACTGAAGCCGAGCAGAATATCTGGAATGAGTGCTCGCGGCTGATTGCTAACGCCATCATTTTTTACAATACAGCGTTATTGTCAAAGGTCTACGAACAGAAACGTGCGGCCGGGGACGATGAAGCGATTGGGGCGTTGCGGGGCGTGTCGCCAGTGGCCTGGCGTCATGTGAACCTAATCGGGCGCTTTGAATTTACGGCCGAGGCATCGCAACTCGACATCGATGCACTGGCTGCGCGGTTCGCAGAGCCGGGTTACTGGGGGCAGGCGTTCGAGGAAGGTGAGGATGGCTCTTTAGCCTGAGAATTCAAGCACTTACGAAAACTTTTACCTTTTCGAGGGGATGGGTAGAAATAGCCAAGGTGGCCGCAACAAATGTATGCTTATGCCATTGTTAGGTCTCCTGCAATTCGCGCATTTGTTGAGGATATGACCGAGATGTGGTCTTCAATCAGTTGGGCAGGCAGAGTAATCGGTAACTCTGAATAGTGGGGCAACGGATTAACGTTGGTGCTCTGAACCAACCTTATTAAAAGGGAAGCTAAAGAGAGGCATCGGACACCTTAGGGTCTGACAAGTTCTTTTATAACGGCCGCTTGCGATAGCGGCCGTTTGTTTTGCTATCAAATCAGACGTTAAGATACTCGCTATTTTTTTTAAGTAGCCTATTGTTGATACGGCACAAGAATAGCGATATGCGAATACAGAGATAAGAAATGAATAATGTTGACGCAAAAATCCGGCACATCACCAAACGCGACGCAAACGTTTTTGCTGAGCTTGGTTTCCCGCCCAATGAAGCTGTGCGTTATCTGGCAGAATCTCGTGCTCAGATAGAGCACACCCGTTGTTCTCAAGATTCAGTCGCTGGAGAAGTTGATGCCATTGGACACGGGACTGTTATTCCAGATAAAATTCGATGACTGAAATTTTTGTGTGGCAATTCGATTGGGCCTATGACGATCACTAATTGGCCAGATGCCTTGGGATATGTGTGGAAAAAATTTCTCTGAAATTGAAAACCCGCCTTTCGCATGCAGTTTTTCAGATAGCTCTCCCGCTGCGAAGGACGTATGGTGAGTGCGCCAGCATCGATTTTCGTCTGGCAGAATCTGAGTCAACTTGCTCGTGACTTATTCAAGTCAAAAACTATGCAAGGGGCTGTCCCGCCTTTTGGGTGCGAAGGATTGAGTCTCAAAAAAATGTCGCATACAAAGACAAAATCCGCCTGCTGGCGGATTTTGTCTTTCACTAAGTTGAAACGCAGGAGGCTCTTAACCGTCGCGATGGCCGGTCCTGTCCGGGAAGTCCGTCACCGAAGTGTGCTTATTATATGCAATTTCGGGACACAAATCGACGCCTCGAATTCAAGCTATCAAATTGGTTCACCTTTCAATTCAAGGAAACATCCGCGGGTAACTATTTCCTAAAGTGGCGCGTAAATGAGAATTTGTGGCGCGATAACCTGTTTAAGTGGCGCGATAAGCGGAAATTATGGCGCGATATCTGGTTCATCCAAGTCAATTGGTTGGCGTGAATATCTAAATTCATTGATCTCTATGTTGCAAGAATACAAGTCTGCAATGACTGCATCGACGCTCTCACTTGCAGTCTTTTCGTATTTTTTTTTGCGAGTGATGATTTTGCTGAACAGCGGAAACTCTTGCGTATAGCTTTAGGCAGTATCAAGAAGGACAACCAGCCACAGAAAAAGCCGCTTAAATAGCGGCTTTGGGTGAAATATCGTCGGAACGGCGCCCGCAATATTCTGAAAAAAGCTCAGAATCATTGAGTTGGTTAACCCAAACACCACGTTCAAGCGGGAATGACACGTGGCCCCACTCTTGCTACTGTATCTCGCCTTGTTGCCACTACAGCGGATACTCCGTCTTCAAGCGACACAGAGAAGTTTATCATCAAACTAACGAATGCAGTGCCTGGAAATCGTCTTGATAGAATGTGAATCGCATGTTGCCGAAGAAAAGCAGCCAGATTTGCGCTTCAGAGGGTAATAGTATCTTTCGTGCATAGAGGCACGGTAGCCAATTCTCAACCTTGCAGCGAAGTTACCTAACTCATTGGAGTATGCCGTTGGATAAATATCGTTCAATTACTTGAACGACATCAGCGACAGAGAACGAAACGAGCGCTTCCCATCCGGTCATCCAGTCTAAAACAAGGTACTCATGTACCTATCCATACTTAAGCGACGTCGTCAATGCACTGACTGGTTATGATTTCCCCATCCTGCTTGCGATGTTCGGTTTGTTTGTGGCACTAGGATTTGGGACTGGCACCATCTTGCCTGCGCGCTCGCTTGTTGTTGATTCTGCAAAACGGGCTCATAGGTTGTGGCTGGCACATGCAAAAACATCATCCCGGCGTCAAGCGTCTGGAAATTGCACCCGCCGAACTGGTTCCTGATTTCGCAATGATAGGGATGATCGCCGAGGTCGTGGGGGCCCGCTTGTTCATATTCTTGAACATACAGACAGTTTCCTGGCTTCGCCTTAGGCCATGATCTTCAGTCGGTCCGATTGAGTGTATTCGGGGGTTTGATCTTCGGTGCACTTGCCGGACTGGTCATGCTGAAAAAGGTGGTACTTGCCGACGCGCCTTTTTCTGGATGCGATTGCCCCTGACATGATGCTTGACTATGCCATCGGTCGAGTTGGTTGCCAGATTTCCGGTGATGGGGATTAGGGGCATGCCGCAAACATGAGCCTGAAGCCCGACTGGTTGCCGAATTGGCTGTACGCCCAGACTTACGACAACAATATTATCGGTGTTGTCATTCCTTTTCCTGGGGGCTATCCCACGCCGATTTACAAAGCTTTCATGAGTTTGGCGTGCTTTGCGCTTTTATGGGCGTTGCGTAACCATCGAAACAAGACCGTATGATTATTTTCTGGCTACCTCGTGCTAGCCGGATTGGAGTGCCTGCTGATCGAAAAAAATCGCGTGAACCTTGTTCTGGATTTCATGGAAATGCGCGGAACCCAGGCAGATATGATCGCAGTAGCCCTAATCAATGCTGGCTTGACTGGCATGTTGTTGCTTCGCCGAGGAAGTAAAGCCCCGGCCAAAGTGCTGATCAATTGACGGCTCTGGCTTAAAAAACTTGGTGTCACGATCACATATTCCAGATCGCAGTCAAAGGTTTAATTCAATCTCAGCTCTCAATAACCAGCCACCACCTATTGCTCAAACTTGCGGCCGACATCCCTGAGGTTTCTCATGGCTACGCAAGTTGGTGGCAGTGTGGAAACATCAATCACGCGCAAGCACATCAATGATCGGACAGACCGTATGACTGTCTTCCACGTCGCACTGCCGTACCAATCCACCCAGTGCCTGCCGGATGGCCGCGAGGTCAGCCATCTTCTGCTCAATTAGTCCGAGCTTGCGTGCGGCCAGCGCCCGTGTTTCACCGCAGGCACACGCCTCATCCAAGGTCAGTAACGCACCCACCTCATCCAATGTAAAGCCGAGCGCCTGCGCCCGCTTGATGAACCGCACACGCTTTGCCTGCTCAGGCGCATAGCGCCGATGGCCACCGAGCGGCTTGGATGGTTCATCCAGCAGGCCACGCCGCTGGTAGTAGCGGATCGTCTCGATGTTCACCCCAGCAACGTCTGCCAGCGTGCCTATGGTCAGTTTTGTTGTCATCACATTTCTCTTGATTCCGTACTCGGGTACGGGATTTATAGTAACACTTGGCCAAACATATTCAAGGAAATTAACATGGTGCAGCTCACCGGAAAAGGCTCGTTGATTGCAGGGGTACTGGCCGCCATCAGTGCGTCGGTGTGCTGCGTTGGGCCGCTTGTTCTCCTGGCACTCGGGATTGGTGGCTCATGGATTAGCAGTCTGACCGCAATGGAGCCGTACCGGCCTGTTTTTATCGGCATGACGTTACTGTTTCTTTGGATGGCTTTCCGCAAGCTCTATCTTGTGCCGCAGGTCTGTACGCCCGGCACACCGTGCGCTGATCCGAGTACGCGCCAAAGGCAGCGCTTGACGTTCTGGATTGTCGCTGTTCTGCTACTGGCTTTGCTGGTCTTACCGCGGTTCGCCTTGTTGTTTTATTGAAAGGAAATTCCCATGCGAAAACTACTGATTGCTTTTTTGGCTACTGTATCGTTCGCGGTGCTGGCGGCTCCCCCGAAAACCGTCACGTTGGCAGTGCAAAACATGACTTGCGAGCTGTGCCCGGTCACGGTCAAGAAGTCTCTGGAAAAGGTAACCGGCGTGAGCGCGGTTAAGGTTGATTTCGACAAGAAAACGGCCACCGTCACCTATGACGCCGATAGGACCCAGCCGGAAGCGCTGACCAAGGCCACGACGAACGCAGGCTATCCATCCATCGTGCAGAAGTGACGCCACGATGAACGCCATTATCCTCGAATCTGTGCTGACCTGCCCTTATTGCAGCCACGCACAGACAGAAATTATGCCCACGGACGCCTGCCAGTTTTATTACGAGTGCCCAAGTTGCAAAGCACTGCTGCGTCCCAAGTCAGGTGATTGTTGCGTATTCTGTTCGTTTGGATCGGTGCCATGTCCACCCATCCAGCAGCAACCTGGGTGCTGTAGCTAAATTTGTTGCAGTCACAGCGGCCTGAACATTTTCGCACAGATATGGGCGCTGCTGCGGCGCAGGTAATTTCCGGCCTGATAGATGTCCTCCCAGCAGGGCCGGGATCGGTAATATCACGATATTGCCTAGAGTTACTCATAAATGTCGTTGCCTCAGAAAACGGACCCTCATCAAGATTATTCGCAGGGCCTGGATGGCATCGAAAATCTTGATCACTCTGACACCCATCTCAGCTTTGCCATATAGATAATTTTCTGAGGAAAGCTTAATTTCGCTTTACTTTAATTCTATATTTCCATCAATATGGAAATATAGTCGAAGCGACTCAACCTTTTCTACCCTCAGTATTTTCTTGATGTGAATGCATTCTGCATGATCGAAGATGAAGTAAAAATGGTCGATTGAATTCGATGAAAGGATGTCCGTCTGATTTTTTCATAATTTGAATTAGTTGCTCCTTATCCCACATAATCAAACAGCCGATTTATTATTTCCCGTCCGCATCTTTATATGTCAGTAACCGCAAGGCATTAATGACAACCAGCAATGTCGATCCTTCATGGAATAGCACGGCAGTGCCAATATTTAGCCCGAAAATTGTTGCGGGTATGAGGACAACAACGACACCAAGACTAACCCATAAGTTTTGCTTAATGATGCGACTTGTTTTGCGTGACAGACCAACGACAAAGGGTAATTGCGCCAGATTATCACCCATCAACGCCACATCAGCAGCTTCAAGCGCTACATCCGAACCAGCAGCACCCATCGCAATGCCAACTGTCGAATTTGCCATGGCGGGTGCATCGTTGACGCCGTCACCGACCATGGCAACCTTCCCGTGCTGTTCGCGCAGTTGTTTGATGGCATCGACTTTTTGCTCAGGCATCAGATCACCTTTGGCTTCGGTCAAACCCACTGTTCGTGCGACGGCATCTGCCACTTGTTGGTTGTCGCCAGAGATCATGATCAGTCTTTCTATTCCTAAAGCCCTTAGTTGTGCCATGACTGAAGCCGCGGCATCCCTGGGTGTATCCATGACACCAATCGTTCCCAAGAAGCGTTTTCCTTTGAGTACAATCATGGTTGTCCGGCCGTTGCTTACCAGTTCCTCATTTGTTTTCGCCAACACATCGGGTAAGCTGACACCAGCAAGTTCAGAAAACAGGACTGGTTTGCCGATATAAACTTTCTCCCCTTCGATTATGGCTTCAATGCCTCGACCTGTGATGCTCTTGATGTCCTCGGCAAGCCCGATTTGAGTTTTTTGTTCCAGTTTCGCTTTTATCCCACTCACCAATGCTGTTGCCAAGGGATGGTCGCTGTGCGATTCGACTGCAAGCACTACATTGAGAAGTTCTTCTTCCGTTACGCCTTCTGCCGGAATAACATCTGTCAGCTTGGGGCGCCCTTCAGTCAAAGTACCTGTTTTGTCGAAAGCAATCGAGGTCAGGCTGCCGAGGTTTTCCAGTGGACCGCCACCTTTGACGAGGACACCTCCCCGCCCTGCCCTTGCCACCCCAGAAAGCACCGCACTGGGTACAGATATAGCGAGGGCACAGGGACTTGCGGCCACTAACACGGCCATTGCACGGTAAAAACTATTAGCGAACGGTTCATCTATGATGAGAAATGCCAGCATAAGCAATGCAACGGTGACCAGCACAGCCGGTACAAAAATACGCTCAAATTTATCAGTAAACTGCTGCGTTGGTGACCGCTGGGCTTCAGCATCGGCCACCATCTGCACTACGCGAGACATGGTTGACTGACCAGCCAGGCGAGCGACCATGACTTCGATCGCTCCGGCACCGTTTATCGTGCCGGCAAAGACGCGACTTTCTGCGCGAACTTGCTCAAACTTCGCGATAGCAATCATTCCATCTTCGACGGGTTGCTTATCAACAGGGACACTTTCCCCTGTAACCGGTGCTTGATTAATACTGGTAGTGCCTTTTATCACCACACCATCTACTGGCAACCGCTCATTGGGTTTAACCAGTACTACATCGCCACGCTGCAGTACTTCGACACTTACCTCTTCAGTTTTGTCTTCTCGTCTGACAATCGCGGTTTCAGGTGCCAATTTCGCCAATGCCTCAATCGCACGTCGGGCCCGACCCATGGCGAAATGCTCCAAGGAATGACCAAGGCTAAACAGAAACAGTAACAGGCCACCTTCTGCCCACTCCCCTAAAATAGCTGCACCAGTTGCTGCCACCAGCATAAGTGTGTCGATTTCAAACCGACGGACCAGAATATTCTCAAATGCCTCTTTCGTGGTGAAGTAACCACCGAAGACATAAGCAGCCACAAAGCACGCTTTGGGCAACCACTCCGGCCCAATACTGGCCTTTGAAATCAACCACCCAGCTAGCACGAATACACCTGCCAGAATCGCAAAGATCAGTTCGGATTTCTCGCCAAAAATTCCACCGTCACTGTGATTATGTTCGACATCCCCGCCTCTTTTGCCCTCTTCGTACTTACCGTCTTTCTCATCATCGTGATGTTGGTGACCAATTTCTGGACGGGTTGGGTCTTCCTCCAGGTACGGGCGAACATTTTTTCCCGCTGACGTATTTGGCAATTGGTCAGTTGGCGTTTGAAAAGCCGACTTGATATTTGTCTCGTTGGCAATCTGATTGATCTTGGTTTCGGATGGAGCTGATAGAAGACCGACCGAGACATTTCTATTCATGGAGGAACCGCATAGCACTTCGATTTGTCGACATAAAGCGGCTTCTGTCATTGCATCGCGTTGGTATTCGACCCGAATTCCACCAGTGCTTGATACTTCTGCTTCCAATACTCCTGGGATGCTTTTTAAGCGATTAGAATAAAGGCGGGCATTACGCGCATGTAAAGGGAAAGCAATCCGGCCAGTGTAATGTGCATATTTTTTTGATATTTCTGCACCCACCGTATGTACCAGGTCACGTAAGCGTGTTACAGAGATCACTTTTGGTTCGTAGTGCAAGCAAAGTAGTGTTTCCTTACCCTCAAGCTGTTTAAGATGCACTCGTTCAATTCCTGGGCGACCGGTCAGTATCTTGATCAGTCTGTCTACGCATTTGTCCCTCTGATCAGAAATATCGGGAAGGATGAGTGGAAGTTCAAGCTGGATTTTGTCAGATGGGAGCATGCTTTACCTCTTTAGTGTTCTCGAAATTGTGGTCTCTACAGTTACTGTCGTCTGTTCGTCAGCGAACTAAGCAACTGACAAAAGTTAACTGGCACCTCAACTTTTGTGTCACTACTGCTTTCCGATGCGACCGTCAAGAACAGACAGATCACTGCGATAGCTATCACCACATCTGCGTTTCCGGTTGTGATTTGGTTGAAATTCGTGAAGTCGGCCTCAAGCTCATGGACGGGTGCCAGAGGATGGCTGATCTGGGGCGCATGGAAGCAGCGCTCTCCGAACTGGCGCGCGCCAGCCACTCGTGGCCGGAAAATGGTTGCTGTCCGCGTTATTAATGCTGGAAGTAACCCGCCTGCTCGACGTCATGGGTGGCGAGGTGCGGGTATTTTATTAGCGTGATCTGCCATTGCCGAACGAAGCCCAGGATTGCCATCCACAAGGTTGTTGAGCATGGCTAAAGGCGTTGTCTCTGAGCGTCACCAGATATTCACAGTGCCATAACGTGCACCATGGAAACACAGAAATACTCGACTCCACTCTCTGTTAATGCTGCAGGGCCGACAGAAGGCGGGAATTTAGCCATCGTATACGTTTTTGGCGAGTCACAATCCTTTAATGCCATCAACCAGTTGCGCATGCCGGAAAGCAGGATGCACATAATATGCTCTCCCAACCGGTCGTCATTCACAACGGTTTTTGTTGAATTTGATGATGCTAACGGCATGAAACCATCTGCCTACTATTGCCACATTTAAGTAAGTTGCTTGGTTCCCAGACGTTGATTGAACATAAAGCTAGCTGCAATCACAACTAAAATAATCGCTTGAGCGACCATACTTTGCACCGACGGGTATATACCTAACAGATCAATGCGTGGCATCTCAATCGGCGTGATATTGATGACACCGGCCTCTTGCAACGCCGTAATGCCTTTACCGACGAGGACGAACGCCAGGATCGCCACCAAGGCTGAGCTGGCAGCAAAGAATTGGCTGATCGGCAATCTTGCCGAAGTGCGAAGCAGTACCGCAGCGATTATAACCAAGATGACGATCCCGATTAACAAACCACTCAACAAGTAACCACCATTCCCATCACCCCACAAAGCGGCATAGAACAATACAGTTTCAAACACTTCTCTGTATACAGTAACGAAGGACAATAAGAATAGCATCGTCGCTGAGCGCTTATTGAGAGCGGAAGACAGTTTTTCTTTGACGTACTCTTGCCAGCGGCCGGCAAGGCTTTTCTGGTGCATCCAAATACCCACGCTGAGCAACACGATAGCGGCAAACAAAGACGAATAACCTGCGGTCATCTCGCGGCTCGCGCCACTGAATGTTACCAGGTAAGTTGCAGCCACCCAAGTTAGCCCCCCCGCAACCAGTGCAGCGATCCAGCCAGCGTGCACATACGGCAGCACGTCCTTGCGCTCGGCGCGCTTCAAGAAAGCGACCATTGCCACTACCACTAACAAGGCTTCTATTCCTTCTCGAAGAAGGATAGTCAGGGCGCTGACCAGAGTGCTGATTGGATCGCCAGCACCTGATTGCAATACCAATTGTGCCTGACTCAGTTGTGATGCAAGTTGTTTCTCAATGGCGTGCGCTTCATCCGCCTTATTGATAGTCACCGCGGCACGAAATGCTCCCATACTCTTTTCTATCGTATCGAATAATGCTTTATCCTTTGCCGCCAACGCTGGTTCAGCCGGTTCAAATCCATCTAAATAAGCTGAAATTGCCAAGCGCGAAGCTTCTGGGACATTTCCTTTGTCTAATGCAGCAAGGCTCTCCTTTAGCCGAAATTTTGCCAGCACCAATGTATCGGTTTTGTCCTGTTCCAGCACTTGGGGGTTGCTCTTCAGGTAAGCCATTATCTGCTTAGCCTCGCCTGCAGGCATGCTGTTGGCGAGTGCTGCCTCAGAGGTCTGACTCAGTACACTTAAAGACGGTATCGCCGCGTGCAGCGATGAATTCGTCTGCCACAATTTGCTGCCGCCATCCCGGTCGACCTTATCATACGCCAGGCTGGAAGCAAAAAATGCGAGTGCCCAACGCTCCTCGTCAGACAATTTAGCAAAGGATGGCATTGCTGTGCCATTGACACCCTGCGTAATAATTTGGTGCAAAGAGAACAAACTTCTTTCTTGCGCACGGTCGTGACCAGATAATGCGATAGGCGGCGGATTCAAGCTCGCCGCCAATGGTCCGTCACCTCGCCCAAGGCTGCCGTGGCAACTTGCGCATTGGGCCAGATACAACTGTGATCCCATTTTTAGATCAGGAGTTTTGCTTGGTGATACAGGTACTGGATAGGCAACCAATAGGGCTCCGGCCAAGTCCCTCGAATATGTAGAGACCTCTGTTGCGCTTGATTTATTTGCGATGAGTTTGCTCAAGTTTGCGGCCTTCAGTAACAGATCTTTTTGTTGATCACTACGTGGCAACGCTGCCAACTGGCGTTCGGCAGACATAACAAACTCTTGCATTTCACTGTACTCTGAGGGGCTGACAACTTTACCATCTTTGACCGCCGCGCCATAATCGACCGCGACATAATCCAATAACTGCCAAACTTGCTTGGCCTTGTCCTGATCCTGAGTAGTTTGCGCCATTGTCGGCAATGTTGTGTACAACAAAGCAACAGTCGCAAATAAGATGGTACGGAGAATTGCCATGGGTGTTTGTCCGAAATTGTACATAGCCGTGCATAGATAAGAAATGAGAATCATTATACTTTTATTCTGGATCGATACCACCTTCACTTGCAAATTAAGCCGTGATCTCGAGCGATTACCGCCACAGGCTTTTCCTGTAAGTAGCCTCTACCTATAGAAACTTAAGCGGCAAGCAATTCCAAGGATTTTTTTTGCAAATCAGACGATGATCTATCGGTGTACTTGCAGTTTTGGTCAGTTCTAACTGCCCGCTTGTGTGCAACTTCGAACAAATCGAATTGATTTCCATTGCAGAAAGTCTGACCAATTCCCTTAGACATTACCATGAGAGTCTACTGTCGCCTCTGACGTTCATCAAGTGTTGGCGCAATTTCGTGTTCCCTATTGAAATTGAATTATTGACCAGATCCTGGCATACGATTTTCATGAACTACTTCAGTAGTTGTAACTCTCCTTGCCTTATTAAGAAAATGTCGCGGCCGACGCAATAGCAGATAAACGGCAGGCACTACAAACATCGACAACAAGGGCGCTGTAATCATCCCGCCCACCATGGGTGCGGCAATCCGTTGCATGACTTCCGAACCAGTTCCCGCGCCAAACATGATAGGCACCAGCCCGGCGATGATAACGGCAACCGTCATCGCCTTTGGCCGCACCCGCATTACCGCACCTTCACGGATGGCATCAAGCAAATCTTCCTGAGTATCATTGCCTGCCCTGATGCGGCTTTCCCACGACTGTTTCAGATACAGCAGCATGATCACACCGAATTCAGCCGAAACACCTGCCAGCGCGATAAACCCGATGCCACTGGCGACCGACAGATTATGACCAAGCGCCCATAGCAACCAGATTCCACCCGCTAAAGCAAAGGGCAAGGTCGCCATGATCAGCGCAGCTTCGTCAAAACGTTTGAATATCAGATAGAGCAAGACGAAGATAATCAGTAAGGTCGCTGGTACCACGATCTTCAGTTTTGCAGTGGCGCGCTCCAGATATTCAAACTGACCTGACCAGGTAATCGAATACGCAGCGGGCAACTTGACCTCTCGGGCAACGACTTCCTGCATTTCATGTACAACTGAGCTGAGGTCACGATCACGGATATCCACATACACCCATCCGGATAAACGCGCATTTTCACTCTTGAGCATGGGCGGGCCATCATTGATATGGATTTCAGCGACATCTCCCAGACGTATTTGAGCACCACGCTCGGTCAGTACAGGCAACTGTCGAATTTTTTCAACAGAATCGCGTACTTCTCTGGGATAGCGAACGTTGATAGGAAAGCGCTGCAAGCCTTCTACTGTTTCGCCTATGTTGTCACCGCCTATGGCGGCGGAGACGATACTCTGCACATCAGCAATGTTCAGTCCATAGCGTGCAGCGGCATCGCGGTTGATATCAACATCAATGTAACGGCCACCATTCAGGCGTTCAGCCAAGGCTGAAGATACGCCGGGTACACTCTTAATGACACGCTCAATGTCAGCCGTCAGACGGTCAATTTCCTTCAAGCTTGCCCCGGAGACCTTGATACCTACCGGACTCTTGATGCCGGTGGCCAGCATGTCAATACGGTTTCTGATCGGCGGTACCCAGATATTTGACAGTCCCGGGACTTTGACGACACGGTCAAGTTCTTCCACCAGTTTATCCGGGGTCATACCAGCACGCCATTGGCCACGCGGTTTGAACTGTATGGTGGTCTCGAACATTTCCAGTGGTGCCGGGTCTGTTGCCGACTCAGCCCGGCCAGCCTTGCCAAACACGCTTTGCACTTCTGGAACAGTTTTGATAAGACGATCGGTTTGTTGTAATAACTCAGAGACTTTGCCTGCACCTATACCTGGCAGTGCAGACGGCATATACAGCAAATCACCTTCATCAAGTGGCGGCATGAATTCACCACCAAGCCGTGACATGGGCCACACCGTCGCCAGGGCAATCAAGCCAGCGACCAGCAAAGTAGCTTTCGGGAAACGCAAAACGACATCGAGCAAAGGCCGGTATATCGCTATCAGGAAGCGGTTCAGCGGATTCTTTTGTTCATCAGGTATCTTGCCGCGTATCAGATAGCCCATTAATACCGGTATCAAGGTCACAGCCAGGCCAGCTGCTGCTGCCATGGCATAGGTCTTGGTGAAGGCCAGCGGAGCAAACAAGCGTCCTTCCTGTGCTTCCAGTGTGAATACGGGGATAAAGGACAGAACGATGATCAATAAGGAAAAGAACAAAGCGGGCCCGACTTCGGCGGCTGCGTCGCCTATCACTTGCCAGTGGGTTTCACCGGTCAGTTTTTCTCCCGGATGAGCGTGATTCCAGCTTTCTATATGCTTGTGGGCATTTTCTATCATGACGACCGCAGCATCGATCATGGCCCCAATCGCGATGGCAATCCCGCCCAGCGACATGATATTGGCATTCACTCCCTGGTAATACATGACGATATACGCCGCCAGGATACCTAAAGGCAAGGACACAACGGCAACCAGTGCTGAACGGATGTGGAATAAGAAGATGGCGCACACAACAGCCACCACGATGAATTCTTCCAGTAGCTTGTGTTCCAGATTACTCACCGCACGTTTGATCAGGCTGGACCGGTCATAAACAGGGATGATCTCTACGCCTGGCGGCAGGCTGGGTTTCAGTTTTTCCAGTTTGGTTTTGATGGCATCAATAGTTGCCAGTGCATTTTTACCTGAGCGCATGATAATCACGCCACCTGCAACTTCACCTTCGCCGTTTAACTCAGCAATACCACGTCGCATTTCAGGCCCGGTCTGAACACGGGCCACGTCGCCAAGGCGTATGGATACACCAGCATCTGTGGTCATCAAAGGGATTTTACGGAAATCATCCAGCGACTTCAGGTAGCCAGATGCACGCACCATGTACTCGGCCTCACCCAGCTCCAGGACCGAGCCGCCGGTTTCCTGATTGGCCTGCTGTACTGCCGCTATGATTTTGCCGTGCGGGATGTTATAGGCACGCATCTTGTCCGGGTCGAGCTGAATCTGGTACTGGCGCACCATGCCACCTATGCTTGCCACTTCCGACACATTTGGTACCGACTTCAATTCGTACTTCAGGAACCAGTCCTGAAATGCCCGGAGTTGCGACAAGTCCATCTTGCCGCTGCGGTCCACCAGGGCATATTCGTACACCCAGCCGACACCGGTGGCATCTGGTCCGAGAGATGCTTTCGCCTGTGGCGGCAAACGTGACTGCACCTGGTTCAGGTATTCCAGTACGCGTGAACGTGCCCAATACAGGTCAGTGCCATCTTCAAAGAGGACATAAACAAAGGAGTCACCAAAGAAGGAATAGCCACGCACTGTCTTGGCACCGGGCACTGACAACATAGTCGTAGTCAGCGGATAGGTGATCTGATTTTCAACAATTTGTGGTGCCTGGCCAGGGTAACTTGTACGGATAATGACTTGTACATCCGACAGATCAGGAATCGCATCCAGTGGTGTACGCGATAAGGACCAGATACCCCAGGCGGTCATTATCAGGGTCGCCAGCAGCACCAGGAAGCGGTTGATGATAGACCAGCGTATCAGTTTCGCGATCATTTCTTTGCTCCTGTAGTCGGAGAAATGGCGACAATCTGGTACATCCCATTTTTGGACGGTCGTATATCAAAAAACACCATGTCCCCAGCTTCCACATTGCGTGGAAGTCCGCCAACTGGTAGTTGGAAGCCCATAGTCATTGCCCCCCATTGCAAGGATGGAATAGGATCGTGCGACAAGGTGATCTCATTTTTATCTATCTTTTCGACTTTGCCGCTGCCATGATGCGTCGCGCCTCCCAGCTTACCAGTAGCTGGTGACTCACCCATACGAGTAGTCGTTGCTTTAAGGCTGGCTTCAGAGTCAATCAAGAATTGGCCGGAAACTACGATCTTTTGTCCAGCTTCCAGCCCTTTGCGGATTTCAGTCTGGCCATTCGCTTCTGCACCAGTTTCAACGTCCACAGACAGGAACTTGCCATCGCCCTGCGCGATCATGACGACATTGCGGGTTCCGGTGACAATGACCGCTTCGCTCGGTACCAGCAAAACCTCCTTATCCACGCCAGAACTGAAGTTGAGATTGGCAAACATGCCCGGCACCAAGGCGCCCGCCGGATTATTCAGTTCAATTCGGGCTTTCAAAGTACGGGTGCTCACATCCACTTGCGGCAGGATGGCGCTGACCTTGCCCTGGAAGACTGTGCCAGGTGATGAGGGTGTGCGTGCTTCGACTGGATTGCCTGAGCGTACCTGGGCAGACAGATTTTCCGGGATATCGGCAATCACCCATATTGTTGCAACTCCATTGATCCGAAATAATGGCGCTCCTGCCATGACCGTCATACCTTCACGTATGGACAGTTCTGACACGACACCACTGACCGGTGCAGTTACTGTGATGCGTGGATGCAGCTTTCCACTGGCGACAACGGCACGGATGTGATCGTCCGTCATCCCGGCGAGACGCATGCGTTGTTTGGCAGCCTCCTGCAGACCTGCCATGCCTGTGCTTTCCATGCGGCGAGCAGTCAGGTATTCCTCCTGAGCGGCAACCCAGTCTGGCACATACAGCTCGGCCAGTGCCTGGCCTTTCCTGACTGTGTCCAGCGGAGTGCGCACATAGAGTTTTTCTACAAAGCCGTTACTACGTGCCTGGACCAGCGCAACATCGCGCTCGTTATAGCTCACGGTACCAACTGCCGCTATCGACGATACAAGCTTTCCTCTGGTCACTTCAGCGACCCTGACACCGAGGTTTTGTTGCACGCGTGGGCTGATCTTGACATTACCTTCATCCGCGCCATCGGCATAAACTGGTACAAGTTGCATGTCCATGAAAGGCGATTTGCCAGGTTTATCAAATTTTTGGCCGGGAACCATGGGGTCATGCCAGTACAGTACCTTCTTGTCGTTTGGGGCTGAGCCCGATGGTGAAGTATCTGCTTGTATCCCGTTGGCATCCTTCATTCCCTGGCTGATACCCAGACGATAAAGGCCATATCCACTGCCAGCCATTACGCCAGCGGCAACGAGGGCCATAACGATTTTTTTATTGTTCATGGCATATCCTTGTTCGAGCCGTGGTCCAAATGCATGCCTGGTTCATCGGCAGGAAACAGGAAATTGAGTTGTGCCCACAGGCGAGCGGTATCAGCTTGCAATTGCAAGGCTTGTAGCCTTACATCAATCTCATTCCGGCGTGTAGCTAATAGGTCGGGCAGACTGGATTTGCCACCGCGATAGGTACCCAGAGTGGCTTGAGTACGTTCTTTGGCTAGTGGTATCAATTCACGTTCATAGCGGGAGCTGCGTTCCAGGCCACTTTGCCATTCTTCGATCATTGCTCTGGTTTCAGCGACGTGGGCGCGCAGTGTTTCATCGCGCTCGGCTTTTGCCTGCTCGACCATCGCCAATTTGGAAGATAACTCACGATCCTGGCGGTTCTTTTGATCCCATTGGAATGGCAGTGATATACCGACTGATACCATATTGGAATACGCTGGGCCACGCTGCTGGAATGCGACTTCGACTGTCCAGTCTGGCTTTTTATTGGCTTCTGCGAGTTTTGCGTCAGCTTCAGCGATTTCCGTTTGCCTGGTCAATACTGCAATCTGGGGATGGTGGTTCAGCGATTTTTCCAGGGCCGTTAAGTCCAGACGGATGCTGCCAATATTGGGTTCTCCCGCCAATGGAAGTTCGGTAGCAAGACCAGTCCACCGATCCAGCATTATTCTGGCAGTACGGACCTTGCGCTGAATATCACTGTAGCGATCATCCACCATGCTCAGTGCGCTTCTGGCAACGAAAATATCTGCCTGACTGCCCCGCCCAGCGCGATAGCTGCTTTCTGCTGCCTCGATTTCGAGTTTGGCCTGATTCGCTTGTTCTGCGACGATGGCGGCCATGCGTTCTACATAGTACCTGTCTAGCCAGGCAATGGCGGTGTCACGCTGAATGGCTGCAATTGTGTTGGCTTTTTCTGCCATGGACTTATTCGCGACACTGTCATAACGAACAGCGCGCAACTGGCGTTTGTCACCGCTGGTCAGCTCTTGCATGATGCCGATGCGGCGCATGGTCATGAAATCACTGTTCAGACTGCCACGGTCGGGACCACTGACTGGCAGGTTATCGATACCAGCTTTCAAAACAGGATCAGGTAATTGACCGGCAGCGACCGCCATTTCGCGGGAAGCAGTAACCGCCAAGTCTTGTGCGGTCAACTGGCGCGAACGTGCTACGGCCAGTTGTTGGGCTTGTCCCAAAGTGAGTGGAATATCCGCGGCAAGAGATGCGAATGAGGATAAAGTGAATATGCCAGTGGCAACGGCAATGCGAATGGTATGGGGCAGCGCAGCATATGGCGCAGCAAAAATAGATAACATGGAAGCTCCAGGCGACAATCAATAACAACGCACGCCACAGCAAGACGTGGCGACGGATGGATCAGGCGCTTATGGAGTTAAATGCGGAAACAACAATTACGGATGGCAATCGGTGGTGCCGTACTGCGCAAAAAATGTGTAGAGGGTTGACGTGGGGAGGATGGGACAGCCACTACATCTGTGGTTTCCACTATTAATACTAGGCCAACGCTGACAAAGGGCTGCACATCAGGCAGTTGCGGCTTGTCGAGCGACTGTTTGCTCAGAGGATCTTGCGCATGAGTGTGGCAAAGTGCTGGTTGCTCTTTATCCATGCCTTCGCAGTCTGGCATGGCTGTTGAATCGGTATTGAATGATGTCGCGCCTGAACTAATGCCAGTTCCTGCCATCAGTCCCGGACAGGCGTATGCAGCTACAGCAAACTGCATGAACAGCAGGCTGCAAAGCATGGCACATACGGCAATGAACCGTGAAGGACGGGAGGTTTTCATAAAACGGGCAATTGGTTCCTTGTTCCTACTTTTGAAAGCTTACTGATTATAGTCGTAACTCAGGCATTTAAATTACACGGAAAATGAGAATTTTTGCAAATCGCATAAAACCTGGCCGAAGGCGCATGCCATTTGCAAGGATAATTGTCGCAGATTTCAATGTGTGATTCGCATGCAAATTTGGTCGCAGAATCCACCAGGCACTGATTCAGGCTCATTAATGCCCAGTTCACTCTTGCTTATGTCTGCTTCAGGCAGATTACGTGTCCCAAACAGAACATCCCAGAATATCAATGTCGCCCCATAATTAGCATTGGCCTGCCGCATGTCCCGTGCATGGTGCCAGCGATGCAATTCCGCCATGCTGAATACCCAGTTAAGCGGCCACAGCCTGAAATCAAAGTTGGTATGTGACAGCAGAGAATGCACCTTGCTGATGATGGCAACCAGGAAAATGATTCGCGCCGGAACCCCCAGGGCTACCATCGGTAACAGCATCAAAAAACTGCTAAGAAAGTTTTGTGCTTGAGCAAGGTTGAACTAGCGCCCACCAAATAATATTAAGGCAAGCGTATACACTAAAGTGCTTTGCTTATTTCTTTTTTCACTACAATTGTATGTGGCTGCTCAACTATTAGGTAACAGCATTCAGAAAACCAAAAATCTGGAGACTGTTTTTGTTTTTTTTTAATTTGTTTTTAAAATATCGTAAGGGATTCAATTGCAAGAAATTTATATTAGCACTGACGTCGAATCAGATGGTCCAATTCCTGGACCATACTCCATGCTCAGTTTCGGCTCAGCCGCGTACACGGCAGATAAAAACTTGATTGGCACTTTCACTGCCAACTTGGAAACATTGCCTGATGCATCTGCAGATCCCAACACTGCGGCATGGTGGCTCACTCAGCCAGAAGCCTGGGCGGCGTGTCGGTCGAATCTGGAATCGCCTGAAGCTGCAATGACTCGGTATGTTACCTGGATCAAATCATTGCCTGGCAAACCAATTTTTGTTGCCTTCCCAGCGGGCTTTGACTTCATGTTCGTCTATTGGTATTTGATTCGATTCGCCGGCGAGAGTCCATTCAGCTTTTCTGCTTTGGATATGAAGTCGTTTGCAATGGCACTCATGAAGTCAGAGTTCAAGAAAAGCGCGAAAAAATATATGCCTAAAGACTGGTTTGATGATTTGCCTCATACGCATATTGCGCTTGACGATGCAATTGAACAAGGTGCGTTGTTCTGCAATATGCTGAAAGAAAACAGAAAGTAAAGCGCTGTTTTGATCTGACGCTGTGCCAGAAAGAAAAAAGCTCCCAGATAGTACCTGGGAGCTTTCTTCATACACGAGTTCTCTCTTGGTTATTCCACTCCAGGTGGAGCCTCAAATATTATTTGTGGCGGCGTTTAGCTTGTTTCAATTCTCGCTACCAGCTAAACCTTTCCGATGTTCCGGACTTTTGCAGGCCTTCGGCATGATACCTATGCGGCTTAAGTGGTGCAATCATAACCAGATTCGATCAGGCTTGCTAGTCTATGCGGTTTCGAAAAGCCGATTTTTACGGTTTTTGTTTCTAATTCCCGATCAATGTTTTCGCCATTTCTGTATTTTGCCAAGTGTATTTAAATCCGCTCGGTTCCTTTACCAACAATATTGCACATATCAAATTGCTTCACCTTTTAGTCCCTGGCCAAGCTACCATTCGATTTTTGCTAGTTGTGGAAGCGGCTTGGACATCGATACCTTAGACACTCAAGATTTTTATTTCGTGGTTAGTGCCAGCAATTTTTTCTTATATTTATTTTCGAGATAAAAACCACCCTGACTGCACGTTTCTACAGCAATCTTTACGGCTTGAGCACAAAAATCTTTCGGAGGTTTACTAATCATGGAATTTGCGGTATCGAGCGCAGACATTGTTGGTCCATAGTAAAGCGCCTTTTGTGCACCGAGAACAGCATCCATTTGATTACTGTATTCTTGTAAGGAACACGCCTTTATACCTGAAAGCTGAATATCTTGAGATTTTGGCGTGATTGGCCTACATTCGTTACCCAATTTTACGAATGAATACATAGCTGCTGCATGAGCATTTTTTAAATCCATGTCGAAAAATGGGGTATCAAACAGCCATGATGTGAAGCCTAGGACACTGATATTGTTGAAATTCCTCTGCGCAAACGGGCTTCTCTTAGTCGCTGCCCAAAGTTCTTAAGCTGCAGTTCGGTGGATGGAAACGGACGTGGAGTTTTTGTTTTCATGTCCGATAATTTAGACAATATTCTATCTATTGTCCATTTAATCGGACATAAATACATCGGTGCTACATAAATATCCTCGTCGCAAACTACTGATTAGCGCTTTCGATGCATATCTCTAACAAAAGTCTCTACTCTTCGTTTCCAATTCTCCCAGCAGGTGCGATAAATCGACCAAGTGCATACCTATCAAATTTTTTACTCCTCCCCGTGCCTGCCATTGCCCATAGACACCCAGTAAAGAGGCACCGTAAATTTCCTTTCTAAATTTCTCAACGATAGACTGCCAGCAAATAACATTGACAGTCCCGGTCTCGTCTTCAACGGTCAAAAAGACTACGCCCTTGGCCGTTTGGGGTCTCTGGCGGCAAATAACAATTCCACATCCACGCACGAATTTTCGGTCTGCACAAACATCGAGTACTTTTGCTGAAAGAAATTCCTGTTTCTTTAGCTTGGCACGCAACAGCGAAAGTGGATGCCGCCCCAAGGTCAGCCCGGTGCTGCGGTAATCGGCAACAATCGTTTCACCTTCTGAGGGCGCTTCTAACTCTACGAGTTCTTCGGGAATAATCGCATCGCGCAGCAATCCCTTGTCTGGGATACTGACAGTGGATTGCCACAATGCCTGGCGCCGATTTCCCGAAAGCGGTGCCAAAGCGTCGGCCGCTGCCAAGGCTTTGATATTGTGACTATCCAGTTTTGCTCTACTGGAGAGATCCGCCACATTGGAGAATGGCCGAATGGCTCGGGCTTCCTCTATCCGCCAGACTGCCTCTTGCTCCATCCCGCTGATTAGATTAAGCCCGAGTCTGACCGCTGGCTGACCAGCCGGGTTTGGTTCCAGACTGGCGTCCCAATTGCTTATCGTCACGTCTACCGGCCTGACAATTAGTCCATGGCGCTTGCCATCCTGGACAAGTGAAGATGGTGAATAAAATCCCAAAGGTTGACTATTTAAAAGGCCGCACAGAAATGCCGCTGGCTCATGGCACTTTAACCAGCAACTTGCATAGGCTAATAATGCAAAGGAGGCAGCATGTGACTCGGGAAATCCGTACGAGGCGAATCCACGAATTTGACTGATGATGGACTCCGCGAATTCCGCCGTGTAACCGCGCTCACTCATGCCAGCTCTTAGCTTTGTGTCGAATTGCTCAAGATTGCCTTTTCTTTTCCAGGCGGCCATGGCTCTGCGTAACTGGTCAGCTTCACCAGGCGAGAAACCAGCTGCCACCATGGCAATTTGCATCACCTGTTCCTGGAAAATCGGAATCCCCAATGTCCGCTCCAGTACTGCTTCCATTGCCGGGCTGGGATAGCTCACAGACTCTTCGCCAGTACGTCTGCTCAGATAGGGCTTGAGCATGCCGCCTTCAATCGGACCTGGGCGAATAATCGCTATTTCGATCACGAGATCGTAGAAGGTTCGTGGTCGCATGCGAGGCAACATGCTCATCTGGGCACGACTTTCAATCTGGAATGTACCAATTGTGTCTGCATCACAAATCATGTCGTAGGTTCGCGGATCTTCCGGTGGAATATCAGACAATTCAAAGCGCTCGCCGCGTTGCTCTGAGATGAGGTCCAGAGTCCGGCGTATGCAACTGAGCATGCCCAAGGCCAGGATGTCGATCTTGAGAAGTCCGACGGCATCAATATCGTCCTTATCCCACTGAATGACGCTACGGTCTTTCATCGCCGCATTCTCTACCGGCACCAGGCGGCATAATTTTTCTTTTGAAATGACGAAGCCGCCTGGGTGCTGCGACATATGTCGCGGAAACATCATCATCTTATCGGCTATGTCAGACCATGTATTGGCGATGGGAGAGTCTGGATCAAAACTGCAGTCCTGCAGTCGTTGCCGCAGGTCGGCGCTGCCACCCCAGCCATGTCTGGCCTTGGCAACTTTCTCGACAACCGACAAGTCGACGCCAAGTGCTTTACCAACATCACGTAACACGCTTTTAGGGCGGTAAGAAATCACTACTGCCGTCAGCGCTGCGTTCAATCTTCCATATTTTTGATAGATGTATTGGATGACTTCTTCCCGGCGCTGATGCTCAAAGTCCACATCAATATCTGGGGGTTCATTTCGCTCACGGGAAATGAAGCGTTCGAAGAGCATGGTGCCGCGAGCAGGGTCTACCTCTGTGATGCCCAGGCAAAAACAAACCGTACTGTTGGCAGCGGAACCACGTCCCTGACAGAGGATATTCTGGCTGCGCGCAAAGCGGACAATGTCATAGACAGACAAGAAGTACGGCTCGTAATTCAGATCCTCAATCAACTTCAGCTCATACTCCAATTGCGCTTGAACCGATTCAGGTATGCCCGCCGGAAAACGCCAGTGCGCCCCGACGTAACTTTCCTTACGAAGATAGCTGGTAACAGTGTCACCCTCAGGGACAAACTCTTCTGGGTATTGATACCGGAGTTCATCTAATGTAAAAGTGCATCGCTGGGCAACCCGAATTGTTTCATCGAGCGCAGCCCGGTCGTAGAGATTTCCCAGGCGCAGACGTGAACGCAAATGTTGTTCCGCATTTGAAGCCAGGCGATATCCACATTCAGCAATTGGCAATTTATGCCGAATGGCCGTCATTGTGTCCTGGACTGGCTTATATGACCTGACGTGCATACAAACATCACCTGTGGCCACGATTGGCAGTCCATACATTTCAGACACAGCACGAATCGCCCCGGTATGCCGCTCATCCATTGATCGATTATGCAAAGTCAGTGCGATACGCGCGCGACCTGGCGCCGTGTGTACCAACCAGGCCGCCTGAGACGACAAGGTGTCGATATTGATCCCATACTCAGGTGCCAGGATTAAGTGGCAGTCGGGCATGCCTTTTAGATGACTCAAATCTCCCTTGGGATGTGCCAGATCCTCTGGCTTGATCAGATAACTGCCTTTTTTGATGCGAGTGCGGCCAACTGTGATGAGTTCGCATAGATTGCCATAGCCATTTTTATTTTTGGCCAACACGATCAGATTGAATGGCGGGCTATGGTTTTCAGGGGTAATGATCATCTGGCTGCCGATAATCAAATGGAGACCATGCTTTTTGGCCTCGATGTGTGCCCGGACGACACCGGCAACACTACATTCATCTGTAATTGCCAGGGCTTGGTAGCCTAACTTGACTGCACGCTGTACCAGGTCTTCCGGTGATGATGCCCCCTTGAGGAAACTGTAGTGGCTAAATGTCTGTAGCTCGGCGTATGCCGGCAGGATGGATGGGGTCGACATGGGAGTCAGGCAAAAAAACCATGTAAAAACCAGCGAGGATCGTTGGTACGTTCAAGATAGATCCAGTAGACGGTGTCATCCTGACCTTGTGCGACATAATAGTCCCGTGCCGTCATCATTTTATCAAACCAGCCGCATTCAATCCGCTCTGGACCTTTGATGAGCTGCAGCGGGGAGCTGTAAAACGGGCGATTGTCACGCATCAGCAGCTGTATCGGATTTTTTAGTAGCCAGGATGGCCGTTCAAGATCCAACGAGTCTGACACCTGTTTGGGACGTTTATCGGTCGCGGGCACCCAGCAATTTGCCACCTCAGGGCGATGGTCTTCTTTCACGGCCAGTGTCAGGACATTTTCTTTCCCGAGCCTGGCTGTGAGCAATTCCATCAATTTGTTCAAATCTTCTTTCGTGCCGCCTGGTTCGGGAAATAAAGAATCCGTTGGTGGCTGCATGTCTGATACCTGCACGACTTCAAGTCTCAGCGCGATAACTGGAGCTATGAGCTCGATGCGCCCGAGTCTTTCCTTCAATAGTCGAAGCAAATGGTCTTCATGCCAGACGGGTTCCGCTAGCGCCACTTCAAGCAAAGTCGGTGGGATGGCAGACCGGCCGCGTTCATGCTCCAAAAACAGAGTAAACCGGGTTACCGCCTTTTGTAATGAGACAAGCCAGCCTATAAGCTGTGCGATCAGGCTATGGGCACCAAGCATTAACGCTTCAGCATGCTCAATTCTGTCGTGGGTCTCCACCCTCGCGGAAAATGTCAGTGGTGTTTTAATCCAATCAAAAAGCTCCGGCGCTAATCCATAGGCTTTGTCCATCTCTAGTATCAACTGCTCGTTAGTGCGCCGTTGCAAAGCTGCTCGCGGATACTGGCGCAACTGACCGACAGACTGGCATCCGATGCCTTGTAACCAATCTTGCAGCTTGCTTGTGCTTGGCAATAATCCGACTGGGAGCTTGTCGACGGCTCGCTTCATCGTATCTACCTTGATGGTCCTGCGCTGGCGTCGCCCTTTGGAGGCTGGGGCACGAGAGAGCAGCCAGGCAGCCATCGCGGTTGGGGCGCAAGCCAGGCGGCAAGTCAGACCTAAGGAATTCACGGATTGCCTGATCAGCCGGCAAATAGACGGATGCCCGCCAAAAAGTTTCAGGCTGGCCGTGACATCGAGCAAAATGCAGTTATCACTGGCGTATGTCACTTCTGGGGTATATCTGAGTAAAGTGAGGCCCAGGGCTTCAAAAGCCAGGTTCTCGCGGTCCGGATCGCGATCGAGCATGATGACAGCTGGGGCGACTGCTGACACGCCACCGCAGCGCATATCCAATCCAACACCTAAAGCAACTGCCTGGCGGCTGGCGATCAGCACACGCTCCTTATCGATGACCGCATAGGGGCCAGGCTCAGACCAGGAGGGTCTGAGTGCTTCGAGCTGCAGATATCGAAGGCATAGGCTGATCCACGTGCGCATTATTGTGATCCGGTAAATGTTTGCTGATGGGCATATCAGGTAAAGTTAAATAAAAGGACTTGTCTGAATGGGGACCCCGTCGCTTGATAATTTCTACATTGACCCCGCCGCGCGCCGGTCGCAACGCCAGTCTGAGTGGTGCCGGTGATGTGTCCCGTTGATCTGCCAGCGGTCGCAGCAAAAAGAAACAGGTGTCTGTGGTTTGCGCAGCCAAGTTCAGGCGGCGCAGTGCCTCGGCCCGGATATTGGTCTGCCATAGCATGACCGCACCGAAACATCCATTTTTGAGAACCTGCTCGGTCGTCCATAAAGCGTCAGCCGTCGAAGAGCAGTTCATCCAGAACAGTCTGTCATCAGCAAGCTCCCATTTTTGGAAAGCCAGGCCGTTGGGAATATGCGGCGGATGTATGAAGGCAATGCGTTGAGTTTTAGCGATTTCAGCCAAAACAGGTTTTAACAACTGAAGTTCCCCTATACCAGCTTGCACCAAGAGTAATTCGATCAGCGAAGATCTTGGCCAACCCGCATTTGGTAGTTCAGCATCCAGATCACTAAATCCAGACGATGTTGTGGATGCTTTGTAAACGGCGATCTCATTCGCGCGCCATATTGCATGGGGCATTTTGCCAATAACGCTTGAGATGGATGATGAAGATGCCGCTGACATGGTTTTATTGCTATGAGGTTGAATTTAAAATGAACAAATACTGATTGTATGTTCAGTATATGCATAGAAAATTCAAATGTCATCTTCATTTTAGTGGTGATGTCTTACTGCTAAGAAAGCTTGTAATTTGATACTTTTTTCTTTTTAATAATAAAAAAGGATGTTTTTGCAATACTTCATCGGGTATTATGGATTTTTTATTGAGTCTGCCTCAAACGAATAGTCGCCTTTCGTGATTTTCTTTTGAGCTTTTTTGAAGTGTCGATCAGGTATAGCCGGGCTGGCTGACCGCGCATCGTCCATGCGATCCATCAGTGCCAAAAACTCGTCCTCCATTTCCTGAATTGGTTTCGTTGGGCCAAGGCTGGATGTTAGGCGAAACCTGTCTTGCAAAATCTTGAATCGACTGGCGCTATCAGAAATAGACTTCATGCTTACATCAAGATCAAGCGCTTTAAAAATGGCAGGAAACAGTCCCGCAAGCAGAGCTGCGATCGCAGTAATCCACTCCCAACCAGGATCCTTCATAAGAATCTTTGCCCCTGCAATAGAACCAGCAACAATAGGCAAGACGATGAATGCAGTTCGCCAGTGGCGCACTTCTTTTAACCATTCAAAAAGAGCGGTTGAGGTATATAAACAAGACTCTTCTTGCCGCTTGCACTCTTTAACGATTTCTTCGCTACGTTGATCCATCAGACACTCCTCGGGATATCACTACCAAAAATTTTCTGCCATTCATCACCTGCATCTAACATAAGGTCAGCTTGTTCATAGGCGCATGCCTTAATGGCACGACTGGATGCGGATTCGGCACGCGATTTCCAGATGCTGCCGAGCCAAATTATTTCATGGGCACCAGGGGTAATCAGTATGCCATCGGCTTTGGATATCATCCATGCAAAAAAATCACGACACATCCAATCATAGAAAAAAGTACTTCTATCGCTATATGACCACTGATTTAGAAATTCTGTAGCCAGTAGTTCCAGATGAAAAGAGCGGATGTCGACGTTGCAGTTCGTCTGCCAACATTTCAGCATACGAATTAAAGGTCGTAAATTCTCATTATGCTGCGCATCAGCATAATTAATTGCATCAACCTCATGAATTGGCTTGGTAGTAATATACTTGCCCCCGTTTTTTGTATCACATAGGAGGTAAGATCTTTCGCTAGCTTCGTACAAAAAGGCGGGTGCCACTTCAACTGATGAGCCGTAAAAGTCTGCCAGGACAATGGGGCCATCGCCCCGGATGGAGCTGGTAGGGTAAGACCCAAGTAATTTATTTTTGACCTCTTGAAGCAACGCAGACTGCTTATTGGAACCTGCCTGATAGGATTCAAACCGGTGATATACCTCATTTGGCAAAACGTAGTACATGTCCACATCACGTGGTGGCCGGATATGTGTGTTCTTTGCCCATGATCCTATCAAAAGACCATTTTCAGTCGAAGAACTGTGCCCCCTGTATGCCGCATTCAGAGTGGATACTATTCCTCCAAACTTCGTAATGCCATCGTTTACCTGAATAGTGGTCAAAGCGATATTCGACTGAAATGCGATGAAACGGCTGGTAACATAGGACCACATCAGCTTCTCTCATTAAGTTGGGTCATCGACGGCGAACTTACAAGCTAGCATTTCAACTACTTAAACTCAGGTTATCCCAATTTTGAAAAGTGGCATAATGCTATTTTTTTCTGATTCTGCTTGCCTCGATATTTGTCTCATCCATACATCGTTTCTCTTGCGAAGTGCGACAAATTAAATACCTGTAAAAGCGGTGTTTAACAGATAACTGTGTCAAGAAATGTACCGTCACACTCTGTATATCGGACGTAAAAAAGCCGCACAAAAGAGCGGCTTTTCCGTTCTAGACAAATTTCAGCCCATATCAGCACTACAAATATGCTTGCACCGAAAATCGGCATTGGAGTTCCAGCGCATCCTCTATATCTAAATTGAGCCTGGTTTCGATCAGATGGCGACCATCCTTGAGCGTATATATTTGTACCCAAGGTTCTTTCTGGCCAAAATTTCCAAACTGAACGTCAGACAATTCGTTTAACTGCCAGCCTGTCGATTTATTTAACCAGTCAGGCGAAAGCAGAGAAATCTGTGTCAATTCCAAGTTGGCGTCACTACGGATAAGCTTGCAAATTTTTTCCAAATCGGAAAAATTGCTGATTATTTTTCTTCCGGTAAGGCGAGAATATTCCTCGATCTGCACGTATTCAACAAAAAAATAAGGGGCATTTAATTCCAGATCAACGCATAGCCAGTTGTAGACAGGGAAATCTTTGGACGGAAAAATATTGCGTGCCAGGTAGGAATCGTTCGTTGTAATCATAGATGCTATCAGCTACTTCAATGTATCACTGCAATTTCAGTTATTTTGAAGCAAATTCAAAAATACACAGTTGTGCTCGTAAAATGTAAGGCAAAGGAGGAGAAAGTATTTTTATCGCTTTGGAGTAGGCTTTCGAGATTTGTTCCTGAAATATCGAATGATTTTTCGAAAAACCAAAAACCAAAGGCCAAAAATAAAAATACTGACAATAGTATTAATGACATTAACCCCATTCAGATCGAAACTAGGAAATGCGCGTTGAAGAAAAAATACACCAAGCAGATACCCTAATGCGATCAGGCAGATCCAACCAAAACCCGTGATCTCTCCCCCAGTCTCATACATCACGCCTCCGCAGATTCTGCACTGGTGCTGAGTTTTTGAGTACCGCAGTTTTCCCAGCAAAAATGGACTGTAATGATATAGGTGCGGTAAGCCCTCATGCTTGCAGTAGGGGCATTCTATGGTATCCAAACGAACCTCCTATTTCTTGTTGTGTGAGTTAAGGGCAAATTTCAATCTGAAATGGTAGTCAACTTCAAGGTGCTCATCAAAAATTGACGATGTAATTTGATAAGCCATCCAGGTGGCCGCAAGCTCAGGCGCAACAAAGCACAAAAACGAGCTGCAAATCCATTTGATTTGAATATAAATCCAAAAAGTAAACCTTGTACGTTCATTTTATTAAATTATAAACGCAATAGGAAGTTTAAAGAAGCCCTCAATGTTGATTAACTATCGGTAGTCAACTTTGGAGGTTTACATGAAGGATGTTCGGCATCTAGTCGGTGAGCGTGTTCAAATTCTGCGGAAGCGAAGGCAGCTTTCGCAGGAAGAACTGGCTGGAAAAATAGAAATAGACACAAAGTCGCTGAGTCGATTAGAACGAGGCCTGCATTACCCATCACTTGAGACTCTGGAGCGAATTCGAAGCGAGTTGGGCGTAGAGCTGAAGGACTTCTTTGATTTTGATGGAGAACCATCTGCTGAAGAAATGAGAGAATTCTTGCTGCGAACCGCGAGCAAAGCTGACTATGAATCGTTAGTAAAAATGAGCAATGCTGTCAAGGAAGCCCTGAAGGACGAATAAATATAGCGTACCTGGCGCACGCAAGGCATCACCGCTTTCATGATCCAAACACGCTAAGCCAACGCTTTTGCCAAGTACTGTCTCAACAAGACTTCCGCATGCTCATCCAGTCCTGTTGCAGGATCAGTTTTAATCAAATTTCTCAAAAATGGCTTAAAGAGAAATGGTTTATCATCAATGGCTACCCAATCTTTCCAGGGTTCTCCTGAATGACGCAGCCAGCCTTCAATTTCAGCGTGGCGCTGATATCCAATAACTTCGACAATATCTGGAATGTCTTTCCAGCCAGGTGTAGCGCCGATAATGCGAGCGCAGATGTCGATTGAAAAAAGAGATTTCAGATCGGTAAGCGACCGGTTCTCGCGCCAGGTGCTTGAGATGACTATCTGGACTGTAGGAAAGTCTCGAAGAATCGCCTCCAGCCGGGGCAAACATGAAAAAAGTTGAGTCTTATCGTAGCAAGGCTCAGGATGCAAGACGCCATCAAAATCTAAAAACAGAATCATGTGCTGCCGGTGATTAATATTCGGGACGCGCATGCTACCTGATTCAGCTTCAATAGGAAACAGTCGGCAATAAATTGCATCAATGACGCAAGATGGTGTCAATGCTGGACATCTGTTGGACGGCTTAAACAGGAATCACTCAGGCATCTCATATTTTTATAAATCGACAGTAATTTTGGACATTCTGAAAGAAAATGGTTTTCTTTAAATAAAGAGGCATTTCTTCAAATATCGTTTGCGTGACCAGTGAATGCCAGGAAAGCCTAGGGCTTGCAACAGAAACCAGTTCAAGTATTGTGTTACCCCCTTGCTGAATAATTTGCCTTTAAACTTGGCCCAGTTTAAGCACGCAACCCTAAATATCTTGCTGAGTAATGGATACAGATGATCGGTCCGGTCCGCTCAAGCTGGATTCAATTCGGTGCTGCGCAAAAGGATCGGCTGCATCGACATACCGCATGGCACTTTGCACGCTTTTCCAGCCCACGTATTCCATGAGGGTTTTCAGATCCCAACCATTACCTGTTGCCCAATTGGCGAACCCACGCCGGAGTGAATGTGCCGAGTATTCGTCGGACCCAGCAACGCCTGCGTCCTTGAATATGGTGCGCAGCAACGGTATCAGACTGTCCATGTGAAGTCCTTGATCCCCAACTTGCCCCCAGCGATTCACCGACCTGAATACTGGGCCGGACTGAAGTGCAGCCAGCTCCTTCCAAGCCGAATATGCGGCAACTGGGCAAAACTGCTTTAGAGCCGGCGCTTTAAACGTGACGCCTTTATTCTGGCGATCACCTTTGGTATGCGGCAAGAAAAAGCTCATGCCCTGGCCAGGAACGATTTCAATGTACTCGACCTGCAAACGAGTCAGTTCGTCCCCACGGAAACCCCGCCAAAACCCCAAGAGCAGCAGTGCCCGGTTCCTGGTGTGCCGCAGTTCACCCGCGCGATCACCAGACGCATTTGCTGTCGTAATTGCGTTGTCAAGCCAGCGATCAACGACACCAAGTTGATCAAGCTGAAATGGCTTGGCTTGTTTTTCTTGAGCTGGATGCTCTCTTTGAATTCCTCGAAGCACCTTTTTGACGAGCGGACTTTTGGTTGGATCGGGAAACCCCTGATCAATATGCCACTGAGCCAAGGCAGCCAGGCGTTGGCGAAGAGTATTGATTGCGAGCTTTTCCGCATGATCAACCAAGTACTGGGCAATGTTTTCGGTTGTGGCAGGTAAGAAGCCACCCCATTCAATTTCGTAGTGCCTCACGGCCGATTGATAGGCAACGCGGGTATTGTCTCGCGTGCCGGCATGGAGGTAGTGATCGATTTTGCTCATGCTGCTCATTCTCCCGATTTGAGATCACAGGATAAATTGGATCCGTATCAAATATTGGGTCGATTTTAACTGTTTTTTGGATATAACACTGGATAACCATGTCTTATCCAGTACCAATTTTATTGAATATTTAACTTGAAAAATTCCATTAAATAATATGTAATTACATGATACGTATCACATTACAAAATTCGATGGAGTAAAACATGGGCAGAACTGGCTTGCATAAAACTGATGTTGAAAAAGCACGCAATTCAATCATAGCTCAAGGACGCCGTCCATCCGTCGATGCCGTCCGAATTGCGCTCGGAAATACTGGCTCCAAAACCACTATTTCCAAATATCTGAGAGAGTTAGAGGCAGAAAGCGGCGGCCCAGTAGATCGAAAAACCTCGATCAGCTCAGCTCTGCAGAACCTGGTCGCTCAGCTAGCAGCACAATTAGAAATCGAGGCCAGCAGCCGCATTGCTGACATCTCCATGGAAAGCAGTGAAAAAGACCGCTTGCACGTTGAAGAAATTGACGAAATCAATGCCAAACACGCGCAAATCAAAGAAAAACTTGACCTGACAATTGCGGCCATCAAGCAAGAGATCGAATCCCACGAGCAAACCAAAGAGGCTCTACAAAGCGAGACCATGGCCCACCATACCCTGGCTCAACAAGTAATTGATCTCAAAGAACGCCTGGCTGAAAATGATGTCCATCGGCAGTCACTCGAAGAAAAGCATCAACATGCCAGGGAAGCACTTGAACATTACCGCAATTCTGTCAAAGAGCAACGGGAACAGGAGATTCGCAGCCATGAGCAGCAGGTGCAACAGCTTCAAGCCGATTTACGTCAATTACAGCAAACCTTGGTAACCAAGCAGAATGAAATAACCCGCCTGAATCAAGATGGGGCACGCTGGGTAGCGGAAATATCACAAGCCAAAAAAACGATCTATGATGAACAAGCCAGTCATCGAAAACTCAGTGATCAGGTCGATGCCCTGCGAGTTGTCGAGCAACGGGCAAAAGCGCTGGAGCCCCAATTAGCCGAAAAAGACAGCAAGATAAGGGAATTGGAGGCGTTACTCCATCAGCACGCCGAAGCGGTCAACAGTCAAAAGGAACAGCTACACAGAATGGAAATCGATCAGGCAAGCGCAATGACAAAGATCGAAGCCCAGCAAAACATGATGGCAGAACTCAAATCCGTCCTGGCCGGCAGGCTCACATAGACTAATGCAGGGTAAGATCCAGATGCAACTATCCGTTACGTATAGCTTCACAAGAAATATCTCACTACCAGTGCAACGGCAGCCAGACGAGTTCGCCTCTAACTATAGTCAGTCTAGAGGTTGATAAGCGCATTTTCGGCAGAAACGCCAATCTGAATTAGCCGTGCACGCTTTTCTGGCAATTGGACTTCATACTGGCAGGCTACTAGCCAGCGTGCAGTTGCGACCGAAGGAATTTTTAACAATGCTTTTAGGTATGGCAGATCCACATCGGAAAGAGAGTGCCCCAGCACGTGTACAGCATCTACCGCGTTGAGTTGATCGAAAAATGCGTGGTTCTGCAATATCAATTTTTCTGAAGGCTTGAAAGTCTGCAAAAAGTAACCGTCTAAAATGGAGTGCGCTTCCATCAGGCGTATATCGATCTCCGAAATATCATCACGATCATTAAGGGATCTCCGCTCCGCTGGATTCCATCCATGGCCCAGGATGAGGTTTTCGCCTTGGATTTTGGCTTCACCATGGATATGCAATACGTGCTCGGCAGGCACGCGATATAGGTCCCGTAGCGTCGATGTGTAGTTAAAATTCAGGAAGGCACCATCAGTATCCATATGCTTCAATAACGACCTTGCAGTAAGTGACGTCAGAATCGGTAAGGTTCTTATCCAGTCCCCGAACAACGCCGTAAGTTTGCTGGAAAGTCGCTTAACCAGTTCCTCAACTTCGTACTGAAAGTCATGATGCCCCGCATCGCTCCAATCGTCAGCACCGTAGGAAGGCATAAACTGGTCCAGGTCGTCGAAGATGCCATTTGAATCGATGTCTGCAAAAGCCGATTCAAGAGACGCCCAATCATCACCTGCAGGAAGATAATCTTCCACTGCATCGAATATCTCGCGGTCACGTTCGCGCACGTATTCTCTGAAGTCTTCGTAATGAGACGGGATGCCGTGTCGTAAGTCGAATCCATTCCCAATGATATAGAGCTTGGTCGGCTTCCTGACTCCCGCAGCTTGTTGGTACCTGGATTGCATCTCGACTTTTCCTATTTGGTGCTCAAAAATTCCGAATTGGCTTCGACGGAAATAATACGTCCTTCCTCACTCTTACGTCAGAAAGAAGTCTTTGCAGGGTGCATTTAATAAACAGGAAAATATGTATTTTGCAACCATTTAATCCCTTGAATTACCGGCGCAATGCACTACAATCAGTAATGAAAGGCGAATTTACCCCCATATTTAGTGTTAAGAAGAAAGTTCACCTTTAAAATTTTGATATCAAAAAATAAGGTGAATTCCAATGTCTGCGACACTATTTGAACAGTTTCGGAAAAATATTTCCGTCCAAAATGCCAGTGCTATTTCCACCTCATACAGCAACATTACAACGCGGCTGAATAAAGATTTCTGGGATTCAGAATCTGACACAGCCCATACAAGACAAGTCGGATCATACGGACGTCAAACCGCAATCAATGGTGTTAGCGACCTGGATATGGTGTTCGAGTTGCCTTGGTCCGAATATAAACGGTATAAAAATTTGAAGGGAAATGGGCCTTCACAACTTCTGCAAGACGTGCGTAAGTCTCTTAAAGTGCGATACCCCATGACTGAAATTAAAGGTGACGGCCAAGTCGTGGTTGTGGAGTTCAGCCAATATCGTGTTGAAGTCCTGCCGGCATTCTTTGATAAAGACGCCGATGGGTATCGCTTTGGTGATTCGAATGATGGCGGCTCATGGAAACTTTGCAAGCCGATCCAAGAAATCGACGCTGTCAACAAGCGCAATAGTGAAACCAATCGCAATTACAAGCATGTTTGCAAAATGATCCGGGCCTGGAAGAACTACCATGGAGTCAATATCGGGGGTATGTTGATCGATACACTGGTCTACAATTTTTTTAGTCAAAATCATGACTATGACAAATTATCGTATGCGTCCTACGATGCATTATTTGTTTCCTTATTCTCTTACCTGGGTTCCTTGGACCACCAGGAATATTGGCTTGCACCAGGTAGCGGCCAACGAATTCATAGTTCCGGTAAATTCCAGCCGAAATCTAAGAAAGCAGCTGCAAAATGTCAGGAAGCAGTTGATGCCGATACGGAAAAAAAGAAAATCAAACTTTGGCGTGAAGTGTTCGGCCGCAATTTCCCTGCTGAATCGAGCGATATGACCAAAAGCGTTAATGCGGCTTTTGACGTGTCTCGCTATACAACCGAAGAATTTATCGAAGACAAGTATTCAGTCGATATTCAATACGACTTGGAGATTGACAGCGAGGTGAGTGAAAAAGGAACGTTCGCAGGAAAATTGAGGAGGCTATCAGAAATTTTTCCGTGGCTGCCAACAGGTCGGCAACTGGTGTTCAAGGTAGAGGCATGCACAGTTCCGCCGCCATACACTCTGCTATGGAAAGTGCGTAACGTAGGAGCAGAAGCGGAACGCCGCAGGATGATTCGTGGCCAAATCGTCTCCGATGATGGCAGGCAACAGAGAAAAGAGGAAACGGATTTCCATGGTGAGCATTTTGTGGAGGCATATGTCGTCAAGGGTGACGTTTGCGTGGCTCGTGACTTGATTGATGTGCGTATTAATCAAGGATAGGGAAAGCTATAGTGGAAAATCATAATCAAACGTCAGATACTCCACATTCCCGACGTGTGCTGGAAGCACAATTACGGGAATGCTTTGGGCGTACTGTATATTCACACAAGACCCACGAAAAGTGTGCCGACATTCTTTTAGATCGCCTGGCCATTATCAAGACGGGCCAAATCATTTTATCCGCCATTACGACTGGCGGATTTATCGGCGCGATCTTCGACAAAAGTCCAGCAGTTGCCATTGTGGGGGCCATCGCCTCCACCGTTTTGCTTGCACTAAATACGTATTCTAAAAGCCTGGATCTGGGAGCTTTAGGACAAAAACACCGGCGTACCGCCAGTGACTTATGGCTGATACGCGAACAGTACCTATCACTTATTACAGATCTGGCTATGGGCGAAAAACCAGTCGAGAAACTGCAGTCTGAAAGAGATCGGTTACTCACGAAACTACACGCTATATACGCGGGAGCGCCTAGTACGAATGGCAAAGCCTATGAAGCAGCTCAAAAAGCACTTCAGATTTCAGAAGAATTGACTTTTTGCGATGCGGAAATTGACGCTTTTTTGCCAGCTGAATTGAGAAGAGCATCTTCAGTTTTGGCATCAGCATGAAACAAATGGAAGATAAGCAAAAAACTTCAACTGACGCAGGCACCAATAAGGCGTATAAGCACAAATCAGAATCCAAATAATTCTGGAATAATAGAATTATAGGTAAAACTCGGGTAAATTTTTTTAAAATTCTACGATAGCAGAATTTAAGAAGATAAACGTACGTCTTGATTTGAGGTGAATGGTCAAGTGCTGGCTTGTCGGTTGCAGCAACGACATCTTGCGATCGATACTGAAGTTTTCACGCTGGTTTTGGACCGGGTGGCAGCCTTTGCCATGAACCATTCGAGCAGCTTAAGATCATAACTATGGATATTTCGCATAAGAAGTTAAATCCATATTACTTTTAGGCTTATGTGTCGTTTCCAGCTTTATCCCGGCACGACCCCTGCAACGCAAGGCCAGTACCCGGCGCAACCGGATAATGCGATAGCGACCAGCTTTATACGCTTGCGCTGCCAGCTCCGGTTGCATACGCAATGGGCCATAAGTCTCCCGGCTTTGCTTGTGAACCGCTGCGATGGCAAGCTTGAGGCGTTCATCCACCTTGGCACGTTCCGACGGGATGCTGTTTAGCCAGATATAGAAGCCGCTATGGGAGACGTCAAAGCTGCGACACAAGCTGGCAACGGGATAATCGAGTCGCATGGTCTTCATGAACGCGTATTTGGCAGCGGCTCCTGCGCAAAGTACGCTGCCGCCTTTTTTACGATATCGCGCTCCATCTTTGCCTGGGCCAACTCCTTGCGAAGTTTGGCGACTTCCAGTTCGAGTTCTGGCACCGTGCGACTGACTTACATTGGATTAGTCGGACCAACTAGCGTGGATTCAGAACTGTCCACACTAGTTTATCCATAAACCAAATGGTAGCTTACTTTGGAGCCTTATCAAGTCTTCGATGACTCAACTGGTACAGTAGTGGCAGGACAAGCAGCGTCAATATTGTTGATGATAGTATGCCACCAATGACAACCGTAGCCAGCGGCCGTTGCACTTCAGCACCTGTGCCAGTCGCCAACGCCATCGGGATGAAACCCAGCGAAGCCACCAGTGCTGTCATCAATACAGGTCGTAGACGTGTCAACGCGCCTTGCCGAATGGCAATATCCAGTGCACTGCCCTCCTCCCGCAAAGAACGTATGTACGCAATCATCACTAATCCATTCAACACTGCTACACCTGATAAAGCAATAAAACCTATTCCTGCTGAGATAGATAGTGGAATATCACGCAACCACAGCGCCACGATACCGCCAGTAAGCGCAAATGGCACACCAGTGAAAACAAGCAAACCGTCCCTAAAATTACCGAACATAGCAAACAGCAGCATAAAGACCAACAGTAAAGCTACCGGTACAACTATTTGCAAACGCTGCGAAGCGGATTGCAGTTGCTCGAAAGTACCACCCCAAGTTGTCCAGTAAGCGGTAGGGATTTTGACTTTCTTTGCTAGTTGCTCTTGCGCATCAATCACAAATGAACCGATATCGCGACCTCTTACATTGGCGGTCACCACTACTCTGCGTTTGCCATCTTCACGACTAATCTGGTTTGGACCGGGGGCCATGTCTATATTTGCCAGGTCTGCAAGAGTAACGAAATTGGCACCACCACCATTCCTGTCACCTTGCCCACTGCCTGGCAAGCGGATAGGCAAGCGTTTGATGGCCTCAATGTCGGAACGCAAATTTTCTGGTAAGCGGACAACAATGTCGAACCTTCGGTCCCCTTGGAACATAGTGCCTGACTCTTTACCGCCAACTGCCGCTGAAACCACATCTTGTACATCGCTGATATTCAAGCCTAGACGGGTAGTTTTGTCACGGTCTATCTGAATACTTAACATCGGTAAACCTGTGGTTTGCTCTACTTTGACATCGGCAGCACCAGAGATTTTCTCCAACACCTGAGATATCTCTTCTGCTGTGCGATTCATAATGTCCATGTCATCACCAAACACCTTAATCGCCACGTCGCTACGTACTCCGGAGATCAGTTCATTGAAGCGCATTTGTATTGGTTGGGTAAATTCATAATTATTACCCGGTACTTTTTCTACTGCTTCCTGAATAGCGGCGACCAGATCATCCTTACTACGTTTAGGATCAGGCCACGTATCTTGCGGCTTTAACATGATGAACGTGTCGGCTACATTAGGTGGCATGGGGTCAGTGGCTATCTCAGCCGTGCCGAGCTTGGCATAAACCTTTTCAACTTCCGCGAAAGTGAGTATGGTGCGTTCTAGTTCCATTTGCATTTGTATTGCTTGTGTCAGACTGGTGCCAGGTATGCGCAATGCATGTAATGCGATGTCACCCTCATTCAGGCTGGGAACGAACTCACTCCCCATGCGGCTAGCCAATAAACCACTCAAGACCAGTACTACTCCGACGATACTCAATACCAAAGTTTTACTTTGTAAGGCAAAATCAAGTAAAGGTTGGTAGGCTTGTTTGGCCCACAGCATAATGCGATTTTCTTTTTCGCTGACATTTTCGCCTATGAATAAGGCAACAGCTGCAGGTATAAAGGTCATCGATAACAACATTGCTGCGATTAAAGCCGCAACTACAGTAAATGCCATGGGATGGAACATCTTGCCTTCGACACCAGTCAGCGCAAAGATAGGCAAGTACACCACCATGATGATCAACTGACCAAATAGCAATGGACGGCGGGCTTCCTTGGCAGCAGCAAATACTTCATGCATGCGTTCGTTGCGATTCAGTGCGCGTCCCGCAGCAGCTTGTGCATGAGCCAAGCGACGAACGCAATTTTCTACGATCACGACGGCACCATCAATGATAATGCCGAAGTCCAATGCTCCCAAACTCATGAGATTGGCACTGACTTTATTACCCACCATTCCCGTAAACGTGAATAGCATCGCAAGTGGTATCACCATTGCGGTAATAATGGCAGCACGGATGTTCCCTAAAAACAGAAACAGGATAACAATTACCAGCACAGCACCTTCAAGCAAGTTCTTTTTGACAGTGTTAATTGCCTTGTCGACTAGGATGGTGCGGTCATAGACCGTGTTGGCAGTGACGCCTTGCGGCAGACCGCGATTAATGTCTGCCAGTTTTTTTGCCACGGCCTGCGATACCTTGCGACTGTTTTCTCCGATCAGCATGAAAACTGTACCTAGCACGACTTCACGACCATTCTCAGTGGCAGCACCTGTGCGTAGTTCGCGACCTATGCTAACTTCGGCAATATCGCGGATACGTACAGGGACATTTTTCTGGCTATTGATGACGACGTTGCTGATGTCTTCCATTGAAGTCAATTGCCCAGGCACCCTAATCAGATACTGTTCGCCACGTTTTTCCAGATATCCTGCACCTACATTACTATTGTTTTTTTCCAACGCAGTGACAACATCTTGCCAGCTCAATCCATGTGCCACCAGTTTCTCTGGCGATGGTGCTACCTGAAATTCCTTTGCATAGCCGCCTATGGTATTTATTTCTGTGACGCCAGGTACATTGCGCAATTGCGGCTTGACGATCCAGTCTTGTATCTCACGCAAATCTGTCGCCGTGTAGGGTTGCCCATCTGGTTTCAATGCGCCAGATTTGCTTTCGACTGTCCACATGACAATTTCACCAAGACCCGTTGAAATTGGCCCCATACTAGGCTCCACGCCTGCTGGCAGCTTGCCCTTGGCTTCCTGTATGCGTTCATTTACGAGCTGACGTGCAAAATAGATATCAGTTCCATCTTTAAAAATGATGGTCACTTGCGACAAACCATAGCGAGACAGTGAGCGGGTCTGTTGCAGATTTGGAAGACCTGCCATCACAGTTTCAATCGGGAAGGTAATGCGCTGTTCAGCCTCCAATGGAGAATAGCCAGGGGCAGCGGTATTGACCTGTACCTGGACATTGGTGATATCTGGTACAGCATCTATAGGTAGTCGTTGGTAACTGAATACGCCAAGTGCCCCAAGAGCAAGCGTAAGCATGATTACCATCCAACGCTGATCTATGGAAAAGCGGATGATTTTTTCAAACATGATGTGTTCTTTCAGTATGTTTTTCAGACCGCCGCGTCATCGCGTTCGCCTGTGCGTATGCGCACCAAGCTGTCGACATTGGTGACGGCAATCAATCCATCGCCAGGATTACCTGTGTGGGCAGCTAGACGGATAGTGTCGACCAAGACTTGCATTTGCTCGTCTGTACAAAACATCATCAGTACCACGCAGTCATGTGCATCTGGATTCCATTCTGTTGCGATGAACGCATGCTGAGGGCCTTTGCCTCGCGGATGACCATGGGCATGAAATAAGGTGAACCCCGGCAAATGCGGCAGTTGATGCAAGGCGTTCTCCACCTTTTCCAAGCGATGTGCTTGGATCATTGCAATAATCTGTTTCATGGTCGCTCTCCTAGTGGTCGTGGCTGGCTGCAGACTTGCCAAGTTCTGCTTTGATAAGAAAACTGTTTTTAGCAACATAGACTTCACCTGCCTGCAAACCTTTCAGTACTTCGGTGTATTTGCCGTCACTACGTCCAAGTTCCACTGGCCTTGCTTCCAGTTGATTGCCATAACTGCCAAATACCGTAGTCCGTTCATTGATGGTTTGTATCGCTTCGTTTGAGACCGCAACCGGCACCTCGACTTCGCCGGATGACAAGGCCACACTGACTGTCAGTCCAGGGTACCAATTGCCTTTGACATTGGGTAATACCAGACGAGCTTTGGCGCTGCGTGTCTGCTCACCCATGACTGCACCGACATAACTAAGTTTGCCATCGGCAGTTGCGTCAAACGCATTGGCACTTACCCGGGCTGTTTGGCCAGTCCTGACCTGGTTCAAGTCTTTTGCCGGTATCGTTACTTCCACCCAAACGCTACTGAGGTCAGCTACTGTAAAAATAGTCGCATCTTCCTTGAGCGACTGCCCCATGCTGATGTGCTTTTCCGTCACAGTGCCAGCTATAGGCGAACGAATTTCATATCGGTTCAGATTGCCACTAGCGGTCATGCCTGCTCCTAATGACGCCAATTTTTGTTGCGCACTTTGCAATGAAATATCGGCTTCTTGCATGGTGTTGCGGGCATGTAGATAATCCTGCTCGGCAGAGATTTTCTCTTCCCATAATTTCTTTTCACGTTCAAAAATACTGCGTGCCAGTGCATGGCGCTTCTGGGTTGCCAGTACTTCAGTGCGCAAGTCCACCAAAGCCTGGCTTGATATCACCGCCAATACTTGACCTTTACTCACTTTGTCACCGGCATTCACGGCCACTGTTTCAACTACGCCTGCCAGGCGCGGCACAATTTGCAACATGCGGTCTTCGTTCATACGTACTTCACCCAACAAATTAAGATTACCTTGCAGCTTCACGGGCCCAGCAATTTGCACATCTACACCATTCTGCTTGCGCTTTTGAGCATCCATGCTGATGCGCCCCTCAATTTGCTCGTAGCTGAACTGATAGCTCTTGCCTGCATGCAGTGCGTTGATGCCCACTTTGAAGGAGTGCGGTTCTTCAACAATGGCATTTCCCTTCAAATAGTCTTTCTCTGCTGTGAAACTGAAATTTTGTGTGGTTCTACCAAGGCGTTCCAGATTAACCGATACTTGACTAGCTGCTGGTGCCAGCGGCTTATCGTCTTGATAGGCATACAATCGAAATTCCGGGGGGGCGTTTTGCTCAAAGATAGTCACTTCCAGCGCATATCCATCCTTGCTAAACAATCTGCCGCCATGTGGACCCTTTGTGGGTTGTCCAGCATCGTCATGGTGCTCTTTGTCTGCATGCGTCAGGTCATCAGCATGTGCATCTTTGCTTTTCTCGCCATGGTGCTCCCCGTCAGAGTGGGCAGACTGTTCGGCGTGATTGCTATGGGCATCGTCAGCTTTCCCTTTGCCAGCACTCAGTATCAGCGCCCCCAGTAGCAAACCTATAGTCACAACAATGCCAACAGTGAATGCAGTTTTTTTATTGATATTCAGTTTCATACAAAACTCCTAGAATGAAGATGTGGCAGTGAAAAGGTTGAATTCACGATCACCCATGTAAGCTTCTATGTCAGCCGCAGCGCGCTGCGCTTCAGACAGGCCGCGAAGGTACTGCGCCTTGGCTTGCAGCAGTGAGCGCTGGGCATCCAGTACATCCATAAAGTTAAACTTGCCGTATTCAAAACCCTTGATGGCGATATCAAATGCATTCTGCGCACCGGGCAATATTTCTTTTTGTAGAAGCTCGGCTTCGTCCCTGGCTAGACTCAAACGTTGATGTGCTTGCTGCACTTCGCTATACAAACGGTTTTCTGTGCTGGTCAATTCATCCCTGGCCTTATCGGTGCGGCTCAGGGCTTCTTGCAGATTGCCTTGATTGCGGTCGAATAGAGAGAGAGGTATGCTGATCCCAACAATGGTCTGATTACGTCCGGTTTGCTGCTCACGCTTGGCACCGATGCTTAAGGTTAAGTCAGGAATTTGCCGACTTTTTTCAGGTTCTGACATGGCAATACGCTTGTCCAACTCTATGCGGGCGCGCTGCATCAATGGCGATTGCGACAGGCCTAGAGTCAATTTCTGAAGGGTAGGTAGTGTCGGAAGCGTATTGAAATCGCCCTGCAACTGCTGATCTGCAGGCAGGATTCCACCAAGCGCCACTGCCAGACGTTGTCTTGAGGTCAGGAGTTCACTGTTCGCCTGCGCTAATTCAACTCGCACTCCAGATTCTGCGATGCCTGCCCTTGCGGCTTCCAGTGGAGGGATTTTACCCAACGCGACCTGTCGACTGGCAGCATGACTGGCACGTTGCGCGAGTTCCAGCGAAGTGCTGGCCAAACGCTGACGCTCCTGCGCGATCAGTACCGCATAAAAATGTGTGGTGACTGCTGCCCGTATCTCGGCCGACTTGATAGCAAGTTCATTCACGGCTGCAGCTCGACTACGCTCAGCTACGCTGACGCGTGCTCCACGCTTGCCACCCATCTCCAGCGCTTGATTGATTTGTACCGTAGTGCTGCGGGTATTATGCCTGGCGTCTTCCATGACAGCCGACAGTTCCGGGTTAGGGACGATGCCAGCCTGACGCAAAGCACCTTCACTGGCCTGAATTTCACGTCTGGCAGTGGCAATGTCAGGGTTGCTAGCCAGCGCATAGGTCAGTGCTGTAGACAGATTGATGACTGCGGGAATTGCACGCACTGCCGATACTGCCGATGCAGGTGACGCGGATGGGTTTTGTGCCTGCGATAATGATGGGCACAGTAATACAGCCACTACATTGAGTGGCAACAACAATTTTTGCATAGCATTCTCCAGAAGGAACAAAAGGAAGAATCCAGCAAGAAGCTGTCAGGTCTCTAACACAATGGCAATGCGTGGTGCTACACGCGATGCAATACGTGTAGCAACAAACAGGAAAAGGGAACTAGATTAGACAGATGTCTCGCCGGACTTAGGCGAAGGCCATCCATTTGGGACGTTCGGGTTTTGCTAAAACAGGTGAAGGCGTATAGAACGATATTTCACTAAATTGATCGTTGTTCAGCAAAGAGTGTGCAAATAAGAAACTAGACGTGAAAGCGCCCAGAGAACTGCAAGCACACGAAACACAGTCTGGATGAGATGCAGTATTTTTATCTGAGGATTTGTCTGAGTATGTTTCACTGTTGGTTGAATCATGCTCATGCGGATGATGCCCAAAGTGATGCGTAGTCTTATCTGCATCATGCAGACAATAAGTGCCTGCCATCGTCCAGCTTAGCTGGAGAGTAAAGGCGACGACTATTAAGAATACGAACTTTTTAAGCATGGCGCGAATTATAAACCTTAATGCAAATAACGAAATGGTTTCTAACGGGATTTTTAATTATTTTATGGGCGAAACTATGACAATGTCAAAATCATATACAGGCATCTAAACGATGTGATTGAAAAACTTCTCATACCTCACCAGTCTGAACTGGCAGTGAGTGTCTTTAAAGCCGCGACCATAAATTACTGGGTAGTAAAAGCACTTAGTCATTTAGGTCATCTCTATCTCCGCTTGAACGGGCAGACAGATTTTACAAGTTGGATGTAAGTGGAAAAATGTCGCCAGCATTACAGTTTTGTAATCCAGGCCATTTGTGAAACATGGATAATGCATTCCAAAGTTCAACAAGTACAAGAGATATCCTATGCGCATACTGGTAGTGGAAGATCAGCCAAAAACGGGGGCTTATTTGAGCAAAGGATTAAGTGAATCAGGCTTTTTTGTAGATTTGGCGCTCACAGGGTCAGATGGCCTGCATCTCTCGGTTACTCAAGATTACGATTTGATCATTCTTGATGTCATGCTGCCTGTGATGGACGGCTGGAGCGTTTTAAGGAAATTGCGCCTGGAAAAAGAAACACCTGTTCTGTTTCTAACGGCCCGTGACGCGGTCGAGGACCGTGTCAAAGGTTTGGAGTTAGGCGCGGATGACTATCTGGTCAAGCCATTTGCTTTCACAGAATTAATAGCTCGAATAAGAAGTTTATTACGTAGAGGACCAATACGTGAAGCCGAAATGATCCGTATCGCAGATATGGACATCGATGTGTTAAAGCGCAAAGTAAGTCGTAGTGGGACGAGAATTGAGCTGACCGCACGAGAGTTCGCCCTCCTTCACCTCTTAGCCAGGAAGCAAGGGGAAGTGCTCAGCCGCACGTTAATAGCTTCTCAGGTATGGGATATGAATTTCGATTCTGATACCAATGTCGTGGATGTAGCCATTCGGAGACTGCGTGCAAAAATTGACGACGCTTTTTCAAATAAGCTCATTCACACTATCCGTGGCATGGGCTATTTGATTGAGGAACGATCGTGATATTCAAAGAAACCATGTCAATTGCTACACGCATTGCCCTACTGTTTGCTGGCGCAACAGGATTAATCTTTATCACAATAGGAGCATATCTTTATCAAGCACTGGGCGACGAACTAGATCGGCGAACAGATACCGAACTCATAGGAAAGTTTACCCTGATCCGCCATTTACTGAAAGAAAGTACGTCAGTAGCTGAGATTGAACGCTCCCCTAATTTTTTCCTGGATGCATTGATTGGACATAAAGGTCTGTCGTTGCGAATTAGTCGACCTAACGGTACTGTGATTTTACAAAACATGTCCATAGAAAAGGTACTCCCGCGATTCATTCCGCTACCTCTTGATAAGCAACCAAACAGTAAGGACATACGAAGTTATAAGCCTGATATCGGGTCCGGACGAATTTTAGAGGCAATGGGTGCCACAAGTGACTCGGAACAAGTACACATAGTACTGGCAAGGGAAGGAACAGAAAAAACTGAGCTTCTGCAAAACTTTCAGCAGACGCTTATTATTGCGATACTGCTTGGTACCGGGCTCACGATGATATTTGGTATTATTATCGTTCGCTCAGGTCTACATCCACTGGAAATCATTATTTCAAAAGCCAACGATATCACAGCACAACACTTGAATACGCGGTTAAGCGTGCATGGTTCTCCACATGAATTGCAGAAACTCGGCACGGCATTCAATTCTATGCTGGATCGACTGGAAGATAGTGTACAGAGATTATCTCGATTTTCTGCAGATTTGGCCCATGATTTACGTACGCCTATCAATACTCTGATGATGCAAACACAAGTGGCGCTAACGCGTTCAAGGCCACAAGAAGAATATCAAACGCTGCTTGCTTCCAATATTGAAGAATATGAACGTTTAGCACGCATGATTGAAAATACTTTGTTCCTGGCACGCGCAGATAATGCCCAGTTGGCTGTCAACTGGGAAAATTTGACTGTAAAAGTGGAATTGCAGCGTATTCACGACTATTTTGAAGGCTTGGCAGAAGATAAGGACGTGTCTATCACTATTAATGCCGAAGACATTTCTATAAAAGCTGATCGTGTCCTGTTTCAACGTGCCATCAGCAATGTCCTGACGAACGCTGTTCACCATACACAACGTGGTGGCTACATCCGAGTTTCTGCCAAAGCAGAAAAAAACGTCACGGAGGTAATAATTGAGAACTCTGGAGCTGGCATTGCTCCAGAACATTTGCCTCATATTTTTGAACGTTATTATCGTGGTGATGCATCTCGTCAGGAGTTGACGCATTCTACAGGCTTGGGACTCGCAATAGTAAGGGCAATTATGCATTTACACGGTGGCGAAGTGGATGTGCGCAGTATGGTCAATCAGAGCACTACATTTCGCCTCCGTTTTATGTTGTAGGCATTTACCCTGACACTTATTGCAATGCCAAGTGAGTGCCTGCAACAAAACTTCTTATAAATACATCGGATTTCGCGTCAGATAGACTTGGATATTTTTGACATTCATGTCTGAAGGTGCGATTTCGGCAAATTTGAATGTGTTCGTGTTGAGGGTGTTAAATTGCCACACGAAGCTTTTGCCCTCGAACACAAATTTCACTGTTTCACCTTGCTGAATTTGTACCGATTTGGTCTTTGAATCGAGTTTAATGGTGCGTTGTGCCATGGACTCAATACTTTGATTACCATAAGGTTCTGTTGTATGCACCGCGATTGCCGCAGACGATACAAACAATGTAGCGGAGGTAATGAGTACCGTAGCAAAAAGTTTTTTCATAGCCATGATAGTTTCCTTAAAAGTTAATGTAGATGGTGACATTTGGATGCTCACCGTAGATATTTGTCTTCAAATATCTCCATAGCAATTGTAGGATTTCTCTATTTACCAAAAGCTTTCAGCGAGATGACAATTTCGTCATCTAATACCACATTGCGACAACTAAACCAGAGTAATTTGAAGTGTGCGAGGACTATAAATCCAGTGAAAATCATTGCTGATTAAATAGATCGACACGGTTAAGTTTGCTTACTTGCGCTTGTTCCGCCTGTGTTTCTTGCGAGGTGTGAGATTTTTCTTTATAGGTGGCTTATTCTTCTTACCTGATTTTTCAAAGTAAAACAGCACACAAAAAATGACCAGACACATGATCGATGTCTGCAGAAGAATCGTATAAATTTCGTCAGGGTGATTCAGAAGAAAATCGCTGTTCATTTAATACTGTGGAGAGGAATTTATAGGTTTGGTTTGGACGATATACTACTTACAACCAAAGTAATTATTTGGGGTTGCCGGCAATGAAGTTTTTACAGGCAGGCCGTTCGTAGTGAATAATCAGCCCCACTCAATATGGCGTATTTTTGAGCAACTCTTCCATATCTTTATAATGTGACCTGACTCTGTCTACCTGATACTGATACATTAACGCATTCTCTGTAAATTTTGCCATTTCCCGGTCCATTTCGACAGTATTGCCATCGATATTGCCCTGACTGGGCACAACGTACTTAATCTGAACGTTGTCTATAGTTTTTCCCGTACGTATGGCTTCCTGGATATCTATATCAACGGCTTTATATCCTGGAGTATCGGCATTCGCGATATTTGAAGCCAGCAATTGCTGACGGTAAGCACGTAACGCGAGGGCGCGCTCATGAAGAATATTTTCTTCCCCTTCCACTAACGGCACCGAGCTGTCTGCCCCGGCTTTCGCGAGCGGCAAGCTACTTTGCATGACGGGACCAAGTATGTTGCGGTCCTCGGAGGCGGATGTCGTACCTGCCTTCGAAATTGTCGTCGCCACTTTTTCCTGAAGACGAGCCAAAGATTCAGCAAACAATGCGCCATTCGATGGCCCACTTTTGGGCGGTGGCACAGCGCTTGCGTCAGCAGGTTTGACTAACAACGATGAATTAATGGGTAGATTTGCCATAGGAAACTCCTTTCTCCAATTTAAAATTCCGCTGCTTCAAGCAGCCTCGTTTTTCAACACTTTGCATGAAGTGATGTTTAACCGCTTGGATCGAGACCATAGATAGCCTTCCAGGGCTGCATGCTTCGCTGCCTACATTAGAACCGCCTCAAAAATCAGACAGGCAACTTCGTCAAGTCTGCTTGTCCACGCTCATCATGCTCGTCCTCCATAGGAGTAAAATTACAACCATCGTCGGTATGGGCACATGCAACTGTTTCAAATTGCAGTGTGGTGTGATAAACAGAAAATTTAGTGGCCAGAATCTTCTTCAGTTCAGGAAGAATTTGTTGTTCCGGCAGGAAGTCAGGAACGTAGACAATGTGCGCTGTCAGGCTGGCCTTACCACTGGTCAGTGCCCACAAATGAAAATCATGAACACTGAGCACACCTGGTACAGCAAGCATTACAGCATTTACATCCTCGATCTTGATTCCATCTGGCACACCCTCTAGCAGTATGTTCATGCTTTCTTTCAGTAGCACCCACGTTCGGGGCAAAACCCACAGACCAATTGCGACTGCGATGAGAGAATCAATCATTGCCCAGCCAGTGAAACGAATAATGATGGCTCCAACGATGACACCGATTGAACCGAGCATGTCACTCCATACTTCGAGATATGCACCCTTAACGTTCAGACTGTTATCTTTGCCAGCAGAAAGAAGACGCATGCTGATCAGATTGACGAGCAATCCGATTACTGCAACGACCAGCATCCCCGTGGACTGGATTTCTGGTGGTGATTTGAGTCGCATATAGGCTTCATACAGAATGTAGATGGCAACGAGGAACAACATGATCGCATTGAACGCCGCTGCTAAAATCTCGAAACGATGATACCCAAAAGTGCGCCGGGCATCTGCCTTGCGTTTGGCAATACGAATGGCGGCAAGCGAGATGGCCAAAGCACTTGCATCAGTGAGCATGTGCGCTGCGTCAGACAGTAAAGCCAAGCTGCCAGTAATAATGCCGCCAATTACCTCTGCAATAAGAAAGGTCGACGTCAAGGCGAGTGCAATGAGCAGATACTTTTGATTTTGTGTCGTGGGTAATGCGTGGGAATGCTCTCCGCTCATAGATAATCCTTTATGTAGGTTTGAATAAGCCAGTAAATTCGATGGCCGCGAGAAAATGACGACTTCATTACTAGCGCGATTTACCACATTGACCACAAAACTTTGCGTCTGGAGTTACTTCTGCATTGCATACATCGCATTGAACGATCTGCAACGGCTTGCCACATTGCTGGCAAAAGCGCGAAGTCCTTTCGTTTGCTACGCCACACTGGATACAAGCAATGAAGTTGGCTGTCACGGGTGGCTTCTGTCCACCTGACGTACCCCAGGCATTGTCTTGAATGGAAGGTATATCGCGGCGACTCTGCTGGTCATCGTGATGACTTCCATATGATCCACCATGCCTTCCATGTGAATTACCTTGCCCCTTTCCTTGTCTGTCACCATGACCGCGTGAATGCCCACCACCCAATAATTTGTCAAAAAATCCCATTTGAAACTCCTTTTTTCGAGATGCCATGCTTCTTACTATTCGTCGTCAAACCGATCCTGCCTGGTTTTAATAGAATGTTTTTTAGTGAATTTCTGCCACCCAGGCAAATGATGCAAAACCAGCATTCCGTAAATCAACACTGTTGTTAAGAGTGCCAGCAGGTACATGCCGTAGGCACTCGCCATACCAATGGAGGCAGTTGTCCATAAGGTCGCAGCGGTCGTCAACCCTGCAACACGTCCACGATGCTGAAGGATCACACCTGCGCATAAAAATCCTATGCCAGACACTATCTGTGCCGCAATCCGCGTTGGATCTCCGGCCAGGGCATGCAAAGACACAAGACTAAACGCGCAGGCACCAATCGATATCGCCATACAGGTTCGCACGCCTGCATCGCTGCCTTGCCTTTCCCGATCCCATCCTATGACTGCGCCTAGAAAGGCAGCGAACAGGATGCGGCCTGAGTACAGCAATTCCATCTTCCAGTCCATAAAGTTTATTTCCGGATTCTTCAGTTTGATGGCTAGGTGATTTTCAATGCGGACTGAATTTCAGTCGTAAAAACCCAGCCGGGACCAGGTTTACCGGCATCGGCAATCAATGCTGCAATTTGGTCCGCCAAATCGTCTTCGCAAATTAACTCCAGTTTGGATTCGGCAACCACCGGTTCTGCCAGATCTACGGAATAGCGTTGTTGTGCCTGGTCCGTAGCGGTAAATAACCGCTGTACTGTAGAGACCGTTAAGTTATAGCAACGGGTGCCAGTACTGATATCGCACAGTCCCGAATTACGTAGTGCTTCAGTGACTAAATTGATCCGGTGTGGATGAATGAATGCTTTGATTTGTTTCATGAGGCTCCCCTTAAAAAAGGAATCAGTCGCTCACTTTGAGCGACTGATACATTAATCAGCAAGTTTTGCTTTAGCTTTACGTTCTTTACGATCCTCTACCCATTCGTACAGCAATGGCAGGAGCAATAGCGTCAATGCAGTGGAAGTAAACAAGCCACCAACCACTACCGTAGCGAGAGGCCTTTGGGTTTCCGCACCGACGCCACTCGACAGCAGCATTGGCACCAATCCAAAAATTGCAATCGACGCAGTCATAAGTACAGGGCGCAGGCGTAATGCCGCACCTTCACGCACGGCTTCGCGTACTGACATTCCCCGTTCCCTTTGTTCATTCAGGAAGGTGACGAGCACGATGCCGTTAAGCATGGCGACACCGAATACAGCAATAAAGCCGATGGCAGAAGGTACGGACAGATATTGACCAGTGATAAACAATCCCACGACTCCACCAATAGTCGCGAACGGCACATTAGCAATAATTAAAGTCGCATAGGTCAAGGAATTAAATGCTGTGTACAACAAAATGAATATTAATGCGATTGTCAGCGGGACGATAATGGCAAGTTTTGTCATTGCACGTTGCTGATTTTCAAACGCTCCACCCCACTCCATTACGTAGCCATCGGGCAACTTTACCTGCTGACGGATTTTTTCTTCAGCTTCCTTGACAAAGCTGTCAATGTCCCGCCCCTTGACGTCCATCTGGATGACAGCGTAACGCTGCAACTCTTCGCGACGGATGAAGGAATACCCTTCATCAAGATCAATGCTGGCTACATTACTGAGTGGTACGAGAGCACCACTTTGCGTACGGATCGGAATATTGCCAATGGATTGCACGTTGTTGCGGAATTCAGGTGCCAGCCACGCCTGGATATCGAAACGCTTGGTGCCGTCAATCAGCGTGGATACCGCTTTACCACCAATGCCTGTCTGGACAACTTCCAAGATTTCATCAGCATTGATGCCATAGCGGGCAGCCGCATCGCGGTTCACCTTGATAATCAGTTGAGGTTTTCCCTTGTTAGCCTCCAGCGATAAATCGGCGACACCCTCCACTTTATCAAGTACGCCTTTAATTTGACCAGATAAGCGATCCAATGTATTGAGATCTTCGCCATACAGCTTCAAAGCGAGTGTGGCACGCACGCCGGAAATCAACTCTTCAATGCGGCTTTGGATAGGCTGGGTCGCTGCAATCACTGCAGTTGGCACTACAGTTTCCAGCTTTTCCTGCATCTCCTTGGCCAATTCTGGAACGGCGATTTTTTTAGGCCATTCGCCTTGTGGTTTCAGGTTTACCAGCAATTCCATATAATTGACGTCCGAAGTCTCTCCTTTCTCAGCACGTCCTATCATTGCAATGGACGAAGTCGCTTGCGGGAACTGTTTCAGCGCATTTTCCAATTGTTGGGAGATACGAATCGATTCTTCCAGTGAGGTTGATGGTATGCTGGTTACGCGGAATAAAATGCCGCCTTCTTGCAAGGTAGGCATGAATTCCTTACCCAAAAATGGGATAAGTGCAAGTGCAGCGATCAGTGCGACAATTGCTCCCGAGATCACTTTTTTCTTACTATCAAGAGCCCAGTCCAACAGTGGGAGGTAGATTTTCTTTGCATAGCGGACGATAAAAGTATCTTTTTCTTCCTTCGCCTTAAGAATCAGGGCAGACAAAACTGGCACAAGAGTCATGGTCAGCAACAGGGAGCCGACCATAGCAAAAGTAATCGTCAACGCCATTGGCTTGAACATCTTGCCTTCCAGCCCCGTTAATGAAAACAGGGGAAGGAATACAACGATAATGATAAGGATCGCAAAAGCGACGGGATTCATCACTTCTCGTGCAGCCTCAAGTATCACATGTGTCTTGTTGACTTCCTTGCCAGCATGATGAGAAAGAAGCCGGAAACCGTTTTCTACCATCACAACTGCGCCGTCGACCATCATACCTATCCCGACTGCAAGCCCGGCAAGCGACATCAGATTGGCCGACAGACCCCATTGTTGCATCAGCATGAAACTGATCAACATTGCCAGTGGCAATGCCACAATGACGACTATAGCGGAGCGGATCTCGCCAAGAAAAAGGAAAAGAATGATAGCAACCAACACAGAACCTTCTATCAGAGCGCTTTCAGCGGTCTTAACCGCTTTATCGACAAGATCTGTCCGATCGTAGACAGGATTGATCGTTACCCCCTTAGGCAGTGCCTGTTGGGCCACTTTGATTTTTTGTTTGACCGCTTCTACAACTCCCTTGGCATTCTCCCCAATTCGTTGCAGGGCCATTCCCAGAACGACCTCTTTCCCATCCTTTGTGACTGCACCAAAACGTAGAGACGGTGCCTCTTTAACTTCAGCAACATCACGTACATATACCGGAGTACCATCGCGGGTTGCGAGTACCACGTTACCAATGTCCTTAGCATTCGCCACCAGACCGAGGCCGCGCACCAGATACTGTTCCTGTCCAATATTCAAATATTGGCCACCCACCTGGCGGTTGTTAGCGGTAAGGGTTTCCATCACAGTTTTAAGGCTGAGGCCATATTTAATCAACTGGTTAGGGTTGATCAGTACCTGATACTGTTTTTCGTCCCCCCCCCAAGATGTGACATCATCCACCCCCGGTGCAGTCCGTAATTTGAGGCGGACATTCCAATCCTGTAGCGTTCGCAAGTCCATGGTGGACATGTTCTTGTCAGCAGATTCAATCGTGTACCAAAACACCTGCCCTAAACCAGAACTATTGGGACCTACAGCGGGCTCGCCATAACCCTGAGGGATTCTCTCCTTGGCTTCGAGCAGTTTTTCTCCTACCAGCCTGCGCGCGAAGTAGATATCAACATTGTCTTTAAAGTTGACGCTGACATAAGACAGTCCAAATAATGATACTGACCGTATGGCTTCCACACCGGCCAGGCCAGCCATTGATGTTTCAATTGGAGCGGTTAATAATTTTTCAACGTCTTCAGCAGCGAGACCTGGCGATTCAGTGTAGATATTTACTTGAACAGGCGTCACATCGGGAAAGGCATCAACGGGCAATTCTCGCCAGGCCTTGGCACCGAGTAAAATGACCAATACAAAAAGCACGATCACCAGTACTTTGTATCGAAGGGATAAATCCACTATTTTATTTAACATGGCGATTTCCCTTAATCTGCACTGATTTGCGACTTCAACATCTTGGCTTTAAGTGCATAAGCGCCACTAACAACTACTTTTTCACCAGGTCTAAGCCCGGATTTGAGAACCACTTGTCCTTGCAGTTTTTCGCCAAGATCAACGGCACGCGGCTCAAAGCCATCGCCATCTTGTATGAATACCGTAGGCTGCCCCTGAATCAACAACACTGCCTGCTCCGGCAACAATAGAGACTTGGAGGTACTGGCGGTGGCGATAGCTGCACTGGCGAACATTTCCAGCTTTAACCTGCCGTCGGTGTTAGGTACTTCAACACGGGCTTTGACGGTGCGCGACTCCTTGTCCATAGTGCTGCTTATGTAGGTAATTTTCCCCTTGAAAGTGTCTCCTGGGTAAGCAGCGGTGGTAATTTGGGTCTCTGAGCCAATCTTGACTTTGCCGACATCCTTCTCATATAAATTTGTCTCGATCCAGACAGTTGATAGATCTGCGATACTGAACATTTCTTTATCCGATTGCGCCAATTCGCCGAGAACAGCTTTTTTGGCAATCACGGTCCCTGCAAAAGGTGCAGATACTGCGTAAGCGGAGGTTCCAGCGCCATCACGATTGCCTGAAACACCAAGAATTTGGCGTTTCTCGCTGGCAGCACGCAGCACTGCTTTTGCTTTTTCGAAATCAGCACGCACACGCAGGTAGTCTTTTTGTGGAATGATTTGGTCGGCAAACAGTTTTTCCGCCCTTTCCATCCCTGATTTGGCCAAAGCATGTTCACTGACAGCTTGCACATAAGCAGATTGGGCTTCTCCTACTTCCACGCTGTCGATCAGGGCTAGTGTCTGGCCTTGCTTAACCTTTTCGCCAAGGCTGACCATGACTTTAGTAATCCTGCCAGGTACCCGGGGCGCAACTGTTGCCAGCTTGTCCTGATTAGCCTGAATTGTCGCGGTGACGCTGAGTTGTTCATTGACCTCACGTTCTTGCAAAGTCATTACCTGGATGCCTGCTGCAGCAATTTCTTCTTTAGTTGCTTGAATCCCTGCATCCTTCGAGTGCGTGGGAGCGGAGGCGGAAGTAGCCTTGGCATCTTTAGCAGTTGCCGCTGTTGTATGGGCAGAAGCAGATTCTTTCTTGGCTGAATCTTCTTTACTACAGCCGGCGAGAACGATCAGCGACAAGATCAGCGCGTAACTGGCACGCGAATGAAAGAGTGTCATAAATTTGGTCCGGTTAAATGTTTTAAAATCAGGAATAGGCGGGTACGAAACCATCATTGAGAAGCTGCAGGTTCATTCCAGCCAGCAGTCTCATGCAAAGAAATACGGGCAAGACGCAATTCAGTTTGTGCATCAATCAGATCACGCCTCCCATCCAATACCTGACGGGTGACCACCAATAATTGAAATAGCCCAATTTCTCCGGCTTGAAGAGATTTGACCGAAAGTCGTTGATTCTCTTCTAGCGCGGGGAGAATGTTTTGTTGCAATGCATTCACCCGATTGGTCAGGCTTTGTAATTTTTTCCAAAGGGAATTGATATTGCTGCCAGTATCACGGACCGAAGATTCTCGTTCAATCTGTACCTGACTTAGTTCCGTGGATGCACGCCCAATACCACCAGCATTGTTTCGGAATAATGGTAATGGGATGGACAGCGTCAATGTGGTCAACCGTTCCCTGGCATTCACAGGTCCCTCGCGTCCAGTTGATACGCCGACTGTTAAGTCGGGATATCGGGAGGCCCGCTCCAGTGCAAGGCGACTCTTAGCCGACTGTTCCCGATAGTCGAGCGAACGTAATAGCGGACGGTTAAGCGAATTGGACAACAAATTTTCCAGCGTATAGGTGGGAGATGCCGCTCCTAATGTCCCGGAAACGGGGGGGAGCAAATCACCTGGAATTTGTAGAGTAACGGCGAGATCAGCACGCGCCTGAATAAGCTGTTCCTCGAGCACGCCGATCTGGTTCCCGGCCCTGACTGCTTCTACTTGCGCCAGATTGCCATCAAGCTTACTGTCTTCCCCAGCTGCTACCCGTTTTTTTACAGACGCTGCGGTGTCCTCAATAATTTTGAGCGACTGACGTTCTGTCACAATGCGCTCTTGTAGGGAAAGCACTTGGACAAAGCGGCGTTCTACCTCTGCCCTTACTGCTCGGCGCGTGTCTTCGATAGAGGCTTCGAGGGCTTGCAATTGCAATTGCGTTGCTTTTCGACGGTAGCCTTGCTGGCCTGCGATTTCAAAGGTTTGTTCTATGCCGGTTGACCATTCCCGCCGGTTTTCCGCAGACATTCCGGATTGTGGTACTTCGCGGCTTACACGTTCGCCAGTCAGTTTTGGGTTATTCCAAAGAATCGCACGGGCATCGGTTGCTTCACCCTGAATAGTTGCGAGTTGTGCCTTCACCTGCCGCAGGGTCGTATTTCCGTTTTCGGCAAATTGCCATGCCTGCTCCAATGTAAGCGATACAGTCGAAAGTGTTTCAGGCGTAACCGTATTAGGAGAAAAAACAGGGTTTGTATTTTTTGTGGTGTCACCTGCCAGGCAAAAGGCAGGTACAACCAATAATGCCGCTATAGTAAGTGGCAAAATTAAAGGGCGCATCAAATTCTCCAAAGAAAAACATGGGGATATTTGGCGAGAGATCGCCGCAGTCAATGCTGCGCTAGAAAAAAGTAGACGTTCTCGCCAGGACTAGCCTTGGAGATGCCAATTCGGCTTGATCAAGCCATCAGGAATATACGATTGATAGTCTGACAGGGGAAATTCTGTCACGCTTGCTGTATTAGAGAAGACAAAATTAAAGCTTTGCACCAAAAAAATGTTGGCAAAGGAATGGTGACAAAAGTCGCAATCACTGTCACATTCTACCAGTTTGCTTTTAGGAGATTGTGGCGTGTCAGGATCTGCTTTGTGCTGATGGTCATGATGCCCAAAGTGTTGTGCGTCGCTCCCTGTTTCATGCATGCAATAGCTACTCGCCACTGCCCAGCTAACCTGAACAGTGAAAACAAGTGCGAGCATGAAGATGAGTTTCTTTAACATGAAGCGAATTATAGTCCTGAAAATATTAAATTGCTTACAAAGTGTCGAGTTATTATCATTTCACTTTGCGAACTAGACGCAAACCATTAAAAATCACCAACAAACTTGCGCCCATGTCAGCGAACACAGCCATCCATAAAGTCGCTATACCCATGACTGCCATAACCAAGAAAGCGATTTTAATTCCCAGTGCCAGCACGATATTTTGTTTAAGGATCGTAGCAGTGCGCTGGCTTAAACGAATGAATTGCGGTATCTTGCGCAAGTCATCATCCATCAAGGCGACATCGGCCGTTTCCAGCGCCGTATCTGTACCAGCAGCGCCCATGGCGAAACCAATGCTGGACTTGGCCAGAGCCGGAGCATCGTTGATACCGTCACCCACCATTCCAACAGTGCCGTAGTCAGTCAGTTCCTCAGTGATGGCGGCAAGTTTGTCTTCCGGCAGCAGATTGCCACGCGCGTCATCAATACCGACACTTTTCGCAATGGCTTTTGCGGTTATTTCATTGTCACCTGTTAACATGACGGTACGAATACCAAGCGCATGCAATTCTGCAATTGCCTGTCGGCTACTCTCACGCACGGTGTCAGCGACACCAATCACGGCCAAAGGAGTGTGGTCATCCGCAACGATCACTGCTGTCTTCCCCTCTGCTTCCAGGAGAAATAGCGCTGATTCAGTTGCCGGACTACAAATTTTAAGTTCTTCTATCAGACGATGATTCCCAAGGTAATACCATTGACCAGCAATCTTGCCCTTCACACCGCGCCCAGTAATCGCTTGGAAGTCAATGACGTCCAAAGCGGGCGTATTCTTTCCCTGTGCTTTCCAATGGGCGGCGACAGCCCCAGACACAGGATGATCCGAACGTCCTGCTAAGCTGGCAGCCAAATGCAATGACATTGACAGATCACCACTTAATGGCATCACGTCAGTGACGACCGGTTTGCCCTGGGTAATGGTGCCTGTCTTATCCAGCGCCAGGGATTTCAGCCTGCACCCCTCTTCCAGGTAAACACCCCCTTTTATCAGAATACCTGCTTTAGCTGCCGCAGCCAGACCGCTGACTACGGTCACTGGTGTCGAAACAACCAACGCGCAAGGACAAGCAATGACCAGTAAGACGAGTGCTTTATAAATCCACGTCATCCATGGCAGGCCCAGTGCCAGAGGTGGAACGACCATGATGCCTAGCGCGAGGATAAACACGATGGGGGTATATACCTTGGCGAAGCTATCAACAAAGCGCTGCGTAGGTGCGCGGCTGCCTTGTGCTTCTTCAACCGCATGGATGATGCGCGACAAGGTGGAATCAGTTTGTACTGCAGTTACGTGGTATTCGAAAGAGCCAGTTTCATTGATTGTGCCTGCAAATACCTTGTCGCCGGCCACTTTAGCAACCGGTATGCTCTCACCTGTAATGGGAGCCTGATTGACTGATGATTGCCCCTTACTGAGTACGCCATCCAGCGCGATGCGTTCCCCGGGAGCGACCCGCACAGTGGCCCCGATGGCTATAGCTTTCGCCGCCATCTCTTGCCAGCTACCGTCCGGCTGCAAAACACTGGCTGTTTCTGGCGTCATTGCCATCAGGCCGCGGATGGCATTACGTGCTTTGTCCAATGACATCGCTTCGATAGCTTCTGAGAGACTGAACAAAACCATGACCATGGCAGCTTCTGGCCATTGTCCGATGATCAAGGCACCTGTTACAGCAATGGTCATCAGCGCATTGATATTGAGATTGAAGTTTTTTAGTGCAATCCAACCCTTTTTATAGGTTCCTGTACCACTGAACAAGATTGCTATCGCCGCCAAAACGATCACTGGCCAGGCTTTTTCTGAACCGCTGATATATGCGTAGGTCTCTGCAAGTGCTGCAGCAATAACCCCAGCGCCCAGGAACCACCATTTTCGGGAAGTACTGGCTGGAGGAAGGACTTTGTCATCCACGTTACTACTGCCGTTTTCGCTCAACAGCACCGCTGCCATACCAATGGAAATCAATGCTGCCTTTATCGAATCTTGCGTTGCCAGCGTGTGGCTGACAGTCAATTTGCGCTGCATGAGATTGAAATCAAGTTGAATGATCCCTGGCATGGCAGACAGTTTGTTACGTATTAACCCTTCTTCTGTCGGGCAATCCATATTTTCTATGGCATACACGACTGACGCAGTGTCTGATAATGTGTTTTCAGGTACAGCAGACATGCCCAGTGAAGTAATCGCTTCAACAAATACTGCCGTATCTTCCAAAGTATGCCTGATGGTCAGATGTCGATTCATGAGATTGAAATCCAGGCTACTGACGTTTCGTATTTTTTCCAATTTATTGCGGATCAACGCCTCTTCAGCTGGGCAGTCCATTTGTTCAATCAGCAGAATCAGTACTTTGTCGCCATTGTCATGTGCAGACATCGTTGTGTTGATAGATTTAGCTTCTTCAGCGCCAACTGGCGCATGACAACTTCCGCAACAAGTTGACTCTTCCTCTAGCATCATATGCCCCTAATTACAGTGTGTATCGTATTGGACACCCTGTAGCAGGTACAGGGTCAAGAGAAATCTTAAAATATTTGTGCGCTCCAGGTGCAGCCAGTCCACTCAAGTCACAAAAAAATTGTTAACAATGAAAAACGTAGGAGTTACGGACGAGTATTCAGTCAGAAAACTGGGGAGTCTGCATCTATTATTTTATTGCCGATGCAGCCGAAATCCAAAATATGGCTTTTTTTATGGAGGATATCCTTTTCGTATAACTTGGCACTGTTACGGTTTTTTCCTGCGTTTAAGCACTAAGCAAATTGGCCTTGGTTAGCGGCATATATCTCACGCTGAATGGAGAAAGTCAGCAATTTCAATCTCTGCCAATGTGGTTGACATGTTTTGGTAACTTGTCTTAATATTGCATTTATTAGGGCAAATGTCCTAATAAAATATGTAAGGACTTTCCGATGCAGTCTGAGCTTTTCACCTTAACCACACTGATGGCAACTTACTACGCACAGCTCGCCGATGCTGGTTTGATCATTTCTGAATCTATCCCCGTATCGACCCAAGGAGTTGGCTATCCATGCACACCAGGCCTCTACACTGACGAGCAGGTATCCTCTGCATGCAAACATGTCCATAGCCTGACGGCGCTCTTACTATGACCAAGACAAATCAGAGCACGCGAGAGCGCATCGTCGAGACAGCAGACCAGTTGTTCTACGAACGTGGTTACGATCATACTTCTTTTGCAGACATCGCCGGAGCCGTAGAACTCTCGCGCGGAAATTTCTATTACCACTTCAAGACGAAAGATGAAATCCTTGAAGCAGTGATAGCTTTGCGCGCAAAAAAAACACAAGCCATGCTCGATGTTTGGACTGCTGAAGCGCATACCCCGATGGAGCGCATTGACAGTTTCATTGACATGATGGCCATGAATGCGCCAAAGATCCGGCGTCACGGCTGCCCTGTTGGTAGCTTGTGCACGGAACTTGCCAAACTTGAACATCCAGCACTCCCTAAGGCAGGCGCACTTTTTATGCTGTTCCGGCGTTGGCTTGCCACGCAATTTGAGCAAACCGGGTTTGACGGGGATGCTGACACCATCGCCATGCATTTACTGGCCAGGAGACAGGGCATCGCAACAATTGCCAATGCTTTCGACGATGAGGCATTCATACGGCAAGAAGTGCTTGAACTGCATACGTGGTTGCGTAGCGTTTGCGAGCAAAGACCATTGTCAGCGTAATAAACCTCAACTTTAACTATCCAGGGGATTGCAGTGTTTATCGTATTACTGAACATATCAGGTAGCAAAGAGCTGGCAGCCAAGCACATGGCAGAACACAAGGCCTGGCTTCAAAACGGCTTTGAGGAAGGTGTCTTTCTCGCTTCTGGAAATCTTTCAGGCCAGCCTGGAGGAGGAATCTTAATTCACGGCCTCAACGAAGACGAGCTTCAACAGCGTCTTAACCAGGATCCCTTCGTTATTCATGGCATTGTGTCGGTGCAGATTATTGAGATCACACCGTCCAGGACGGATCCGCGCATGGCATTCTTGCTGGAGAGCGTGGCATGAATCGGATGTTTCTGGGTGCTGACGGACTACCGCATTGCAGGTGGTGCGGTACTGCGCCGGTATTTCTTGATTATCATGACCGGGAGTGGGGTTTCCCGGTCTCGGATGATTTCAGGTTGTTTGAAAAAATTTGCCTGGAAGGATTTCAGTCTGGACTGAGCTGGCGAACAATTCTTGCTAAGCGCGAGAATTTTCGTGCAGCCTTTCTCGGATTTGATTTTAACAAGGTGGCCTGTTTTGATGAGCAAGATGTGGCTCGTCTGTTGCAAAATGAGGGTATCGTCCGGCACAGAGGCAAGATTGAGGCTGTTATTCACAACGCTGTGCGTGCCCAGGAATTGATTCAAGAAACTGGCTCACTTGCGGCCTTCTTTTGGCGTTACGAGCCAGATGCATCGGGGTTGCCCGCACCACAAACCGTGTCCACTTCTCCTGAATCTATTGCTTTGTCCAAGGAGCTAAAGAAACGGGACTGGAAGTTTGTTGGACCAACTACTGCCTATGCATTCATGCAAGCCATGGGATTGATTAACGATCATGTTCCAGATTGTGTGACTCGACTTCAAGTCGAACGCGAACGGAAAAAGTTTAAGAGGTCGGTTCTGATGCTTATTAAGAGGCAGTTGTGAAATTGGGATGGTAAGTCCAATTATCCAGAAATCATTGAACTGCAGTCCATCGATTTACTGGTATTTGCATCCTATATCTATCCCCTCCTACGCAGTATGTTTAATGTCTACATAAAACTGATTTACTAAGTGCGACCAGGCTGCTGGCATTGCAGTTAGGCTAGCTCGCAGGAGAATAACTACGACCAACCAATGGGTAATCCACTTACGGATTGGCTTGAGCGAGGGAATTAGGACTGTACTACAATTTCTGTACTATTCCCTATACGCTGAGCACTTTCAAAATTACCGCATCTTTCGGTTATAAAGACCAGCGTTTTAATAGCTAAAAGTGTTATGGGTTATTTTTTCCTTTATCTCGGCACGACCCCTAATACGCTAGGTCACGGTGTGTTGGCCGGGCGCTTACATTTGAGAATTAAAGCGCAGGTGGCTTTTTTGACGCGACTGAGTGGCACAGGCGAAATACGAATGAGTGGAATTTTTGTATGCGATTCAGTGGTTTTATTTATGCGAATATGCAATTGAATATTTTCATTGAGCCAGCCACCTTTTTTCATCCAAAAGAGCCACTCTTTTGCATACCAAAAGGGCCAGCCTTTTTCATTGAAACAAGCCACCAATTCTAATTTCAAAAAAGCCGGGCTTTTTCATAAAAAGGCCACTGATTTGCATAAAAGAGCCACCGTTTTGCATCCCAAAAGAGCCAGTAATTTGCAAGGACAGCCACCGAATTTCATTTGCGGCCGCCTATTTGCATATATGTGCCACTGATTTGCATAAAAGAGCCGCCGTTTTGCATCCCGAAAGAGCCAGTGATTTGCAATGACAACTAGCAAATTTTATTTGGGGCCACCGATTTGCATAAAAGGGCCACTGATTTTCATCGGGATTGAGCCACCCAAACTATGTGCATGGGTTGACCAAGCAATCTAAGGGGGGCCAAAAAGAGAATGGCGCAGCCATGCATTTATGGTTGCGCCACCGTTTGAAGATTAAGTAGTGTCTGGCTTATTTGATTTTCTTGTCTTTTCGCCTCAACGACTCACCCTCAAGCTTCAAGGCGTGGGAACTGTGAATAAGGCGATCAAGAATGGCGTCTGCAATATTCTTGTTGTCCAGAGCGTTATGCCAAGTATCGATGGGAGCCTGGCTATTAAAGATGGTCGATTTTGTTCCTACTCGTGCATCTATGAGTTCAAACATATCTTCCTGCAGGCGCTGATTGAGCGCTTGCATGGCCCAGTCATCAACGAGCAACAACTCAAACTTGGCCAAATGATTCAAGAGTTTCCTAAAGGTGCCCGTGGCATGCGCAGCTAAAAACTCCTCCTTCAGCATAGACATCCTCGTAAAATAGGTTGACATGCCGAGCAAACAGGCTTGATGTCCCATGGCGCAAGCCAACCAGGTCTTGCCTGTACCTGTAGGCCCTGTAATGATGAGGTTTTGCCGTTGCTGTACCCAATCTAATGACGTCAGCGAGAGCAAATATGCTTTATCGACACCTCGTTGAGCCCGGTAGTTGATATTGTCGATTGATGCGTTATCATGTAATTTGGCCTTCTTCAAAAATATTTGTATTCGTTTATTGCCACGGAAAGTCAGTTCGTGATCGACTAATATGCGGATGCGCTCTTCGAATGGAATCTCATTGGAAGTGAGATTTGACATTTGGCGTTCTAACTCATTGGCCATGCCTACGAGTTTCAGTTGCAACAGTTTGTCTAACGTAGACTGGATACTCATTATCCTTGCTCCTTATCTTTCAGAATCTGATTGTAGTAGTCGGCACCGCGGATATTTTCATGGTCAGAAGTTTTGTGGATATCAATACTTTCGGGTGCCGTATCTGTTTGCGATGCAGCGAAGAGAAGGTCGAGGTTTTTTGCAAGAATGTTTCTTAGCGCTCCTGATCCGTGCACGCCATTTTCAATTGCATAAGTGCAGACCTCCTCCAGGCGCTTGCTTCCAAAGGTGTTCGCCAACTTCTTTATTGAATTGACGAACCGGTAGCCAAACAGATGGTTATTGAGCTTTGGCAGTCGTATAGCAAAAAATTTTTCAGTAGATGGGCCGATTCCACGTGCCCAGAATAAGGCCGCTTCCGGATCCCAGATGGCAATGGCATTGTGTGCCGGGGGACTATGGTTTTTGTCGGTCGTGGTGCCGCCTTTCACGTCGCTGCGTTGGTGAGCTACGATTAATTTCCGTTTGTAGTAAAGCTCTAATATTGTTGAAGACAGTCGATATTCACATTCATGACTGCGATATTGATTCGGCACGCTATAGCTGTGGCCGTCGACGATAACGTAGTAATCAGTGCCCGCCCTGACTTTTCCCCACTCGGCAAATTCATACTGTTCATCTGGAAGTGGCTGGAGCGCCAGTTTTTCATTCTCCATCCATTGGCTGAACCGGCTGCCTTTGAGTTTCTGGAAAGACTTGTTATTCAATCTGCCCAGCAATTCCCGGATGCATTTATTTGCTTCGGACAAAGAGAAGAACTTGTGTTTCCGAAGTCTGAATAATATCCATCGCTCTACCAGCAAGACAGCAGCTTCTGCGCGTGCCTTGTCTTTTGGTTTATATGCCCGCGCCGCAAAAGGATGGGTCTCATAGTGTCGGCACATTGCAAGATATGTTTCGTTGATGACTGGAGACAGTCGGTTTGCCTTGGTCACTGCCGCTCGAAGATTGTCATGGACCACTGTAGCCGGGACACCGCCAAAGAACTGGAACATGCGGGTATGCGATCCAACCCAGTCGTGTAATTTTTGAGACCATGTGGCCTCAGCGAAGGTGTAATACGATGCGCCAAGAACTCCCACAAAAATCTGCGCTGTTCTCTCTTCACCGCTGTCTGGATCAGTAATATAGATTGTGTGGCCTGCATAATCGACAAAGGCGATCTGCCCAAATTGATATGTTTGTCTCAGGCTGATGCGGAGCTGTTTTACATATTGGCGATAACCACGGGTGAACTGCGTATAGCCGACAGGTAAGGTAGTTGATTGCTGTTCCAGCATTTCCTCGTACAAGCCAATAAGCGTAGCTCCCTTTTTCTTGAGTTCGGTGTGCGTGCTGGAGTAATCAATTCCACCGTAGGGGACACCTTGATAGCTTGGCTTTTTTGGAAATAAAATTGCTTCAAGCTGAACATCATCCAGATCTGAAGGCAGTGGCCACGTCAATGTCGATGATTTGAAGCGAGATTGGTAATCGCTCACAGCATGCCGGCTCACGCCAGCGTATTGGGCGGCTTTCCGTATGGATAAGTGATCTTTGTAAAGGCAAGTTAAGACATCGCGAATTCTTCGCATATCGATTCTCCTGTTCACCATAATGCGATCCAATGTGATTTGGATATAGGTACCCCTGCCTGAGTAAAATAGGCATCAAATAGCGGGGTAAATGCTTGACATGGGGGACTTGAGAGAAGAAAATAGACTCAGTTGGTGAATCTAGTATGTTTAGTAATACCAAGCATACGTGCGGGGAGCCAAGTGTTCAGACTTGGTTCCCCGTTCTTCTATCAGCCCGATTGGTTTTTATCATGGGCACATATCTTCTCTCCTGGCAATTGTTGTTTTTCTTCCGCAATAAAACCATCCTTCAGCTTCAAAAGAACGGCGATTTCATGTGACCGGCCATGTTTGCATTTGGTGCGATTTGACAAGACTTGCTGTACCAAATAGGCAGGGTAACCATGTTCATTTGCCCATCTGACGATGGTCATCCCTGCCTGGTTAAATTCTTTCTTTACCTGCTCGACGGTCTTTAGCATAGTTGAAAAGGAATAAAAAAGAGTGATTTGGTAAGATTTGTTAGTATGTTAAAACATGATAATATATATTTTAAGCATACTGCAATAGACTTTCGGGAATTAAATCAATGGACAATAAACAGATCGCCGAATCCTTTGGTGCGCGCCTTCGGTCCGAGCGGCTACGTCTGGGCATGACACAAGAACAGCTAGCACAGGCGATGGGCGTCAAAAAACTGACCGTACTGCAGTATGAGAAAGGTAATTCCCAACCTCATATGGGCCTGGTATATAAGCTGGAAGACTTTGGCTTCAATATGCCGTATCTGATTTTTGCGGATAGTTTCAGGTATGAGTTGGGCGCCCTGGCTCCTGCCACTATAGAAATGATCACCGGCATGGTGGCAGAGATCGAGCGTAACTTTGGCGGTGGAACCTTCACAGATAGTGCGAAGTTCAGGATGCACCTCGTCTTACTGAATAAGTACTTGAAGGCGGCGATGCCAGAGCAATTGAGCGAATCACAGGCGGCGGAGCTCGTTGTGGAAGGTCACCATGTTCAAAATTGATGATGAAACAGCCGATGAGTTGATTGGCCGTCTTGACCAGGCACAAGCTTCCGACATCATATCGGACAAGCTTTTCCATGATGAGGTCATGAGGCACATGGAGAGTACTTTTGCTGCGCGACCCTGGATTCTGTGTCTGGCACTCTATATTTATCGCGGCATCTACCTGGTATTGCGGTATGTAGCCAGTAAGCCTGGCAGTTCGGCTACTGCCTGGCGATCGACCATGAATGAGCGTCTGGAGAAATTTCGGTTTGCATCGGAATTTGGACGCATGGCAGATGCTGCGGGCCGCGCCTGGTTCTTTGAACAAATCCGACGCAGCAAAATCAATAAGATCGATGCCACGTTTCTAGCTTGGTCTGGCGTCATTCAAATTCGCCGGCGCAAGATTTACCTTTGTCGCTGGGACAGTATCTCTGGATATTTCCTGATGGCACCGCTTCTCTTGCTGGCCATCGTTGCAGGCTTGGTTTGCATTTGCGAGGGTATCCCGGCAGAAACGAAGGCTTTCCAGGTAACGATCTATCTTGCGGAAATTGGCTTCTTGTTCAAGTTTTACAAAAGCATGAGTTTTGATGTTTACAAAGTTTCATCGAAGTACTTTGTAGCAAATAGCTGGCTGGGTGAACCATCTCTTCGATGAATCTTGCGTATCAGTTTGTGGGTAACTGGAAAACTATCACCTCTGCGCCCTTGGTTTAATTGTTGCTCCAAATCGAATTAAGTCGACTTCCACAGTCCCATGTACGGCGAGTAGTATTTTGAGCATTGGAAGATAACTGGGGTTTACATCCCTTTTTTCGTTGAGCGCTGCATTCATCTCTGAAATAACCTGGAGTAGCAACTGAATATCACCATCAGAAATGGCTCTCTTCGAGAGATCTGTTAAGAATTCCTCGTCAGATTCGTGTAAAGACTCCATATTCCACCTTCATTTCTCAATTGGATGTACTTGCTTCAGCGTACACGACCTCTCGCAGATGAAAAAGGGCCGTAAGCTCAAAAACCGCATCAGTTTAAAGCATCAATGACAGTTTACATGTGCACGACAATGCACATATAATCCAGCCATGCCTACCAATGTCTCCACTCGCCAGCAAGCCGCCAGGCAGTTCTCTGAACTGATCGATACTGCTTTTTTCACCGCTTTGTGCGAGCCGGTACGTATCCAGATCTTGGCGAAACTGATCGAACTGGGGCCAAGTGACATTGGAACCCTGGCTGAGCATTTCACACAAGATCGTTCCGTCATTTCACGACACCTGGCTCTGCTTGAAGACAGCGGCGTCGTGCGCAGTACGCGGGAAGGTCGGCATCGCTACTACGAGGTGAATGGAACGGCTGTCCTGGCAACTTTGGAAGCACTCACGCAGCAAGTGAAGCGCGTTGTCACTTGTTGTAACTGCTAAATTTTTTATTCTATACATGCACATATGTGCATAAGTGCATTAATAAAGAAAGGAAGTGTGGCTCAAATGAATGACTCGAATCCCCCAATTTCTATCCAGGCAACGGCAAATGGCGGTGTTTTGCGTTACCTGGCATTTCCAGTGATCCTCATCGTGGTGATAGCTGTCGCCTGGTTTGGCTATGCGCCGGGGCGAGAAGGCTTGCTGACGCCAGTGATTTTCTTAATGGTCTTTGGTATTGCCATCCTGCTGGAACGCTGGTTTCCATTTGAGCCTGACTGGAATGGCCGCTGGAAAGACAACCGGCAAGATGCTGCGTTCTTTTTGCTTGCCCAACCTGTCATTGCCATCGCAGAAGCTGCTGCGTTGGCGCTGGGTGTGAGTGCTGCTGCCTGGCTATCTTCTGCTTCTGGTATATCGTACTGGCCTGCTGGCTGGCCGGTTTCCGTGCAGCTCATACTTGCGCTGCTGGCCCATGATCTGCTGCCGTATTGGTATCACCGCATCAGCCATGAGACCGGCGGCTGGCTATGGCGTGTGCATGCCATCCATCATGCGCCATCGAGGATGTACTCACTGAATTTCGTCCGCTTCCATCCAGTCAACAGCTTTCTGAGCAGTTTTCTGATGCTGTTACCGATGGTGGCCCTGGGAGTTCCAGCGCGCGTTATTTTCCTGGTTGCCATTGTCAGCAAGGTGCATTCCCTGCTGTCACATACCAACTTTGATTTCAGGCTGGGGCCGCTTAACTGGGTATTCAGCATGGCGGAATTACATCGCTGGCACCATGCGCGTGACATGCGACAGGCCAACGCCAACTATGGGGCGACGCTGATATTCTGGGATATTCTGTTTGGGACCCGCAATCTGCCGGAGGCTGACATACGCAAGAGTGAGCTGGGCATCAATGAGCCGGAATCCGTGCCTGGTGGATTTTGCGACCAGATTTGCATGCGCATGTCGCGATGAACACTATTTGCGGTTGAGCTGAAAGTAAGCTGGAACAGAGTCTGTTCCAGCTTTTTCATTCAGATTGATCTTTGATTGACACGCTTGGACAATTCTTCCGCAGTCTCTTTGCGTTCACTGTAGCGATCCACCAGATAAGGTGACACATCGCGTGTCAGCAAAGTGAATTTCATCAGTTCTTCCATGACATCGACCACGCGGTCATAGTAGGCCGATGGTTTCATCCGGCCAGCATCATCAAATTCCATGAAGGCTTTTGCAACAGATGACTGGTTCGGAATGGTGATCATGCGCATCCAGCGGCCCAATATGCGCAGTTGGTTGACAGCATTGAAGGATTGCGAGCCGCCCGAGACTTCCATTACGGCCAGGGTCTTGCCCTGAGTTGGCCTTACAGCGCCGACCGACAAGGGTATCCAGTCTATCTGCGCCTTCATGATGCCTGTCATGGCACCGTGGCGCTCCGGCGAAGTCCAGACCATGCCTTCAGCCCACTGTGCCAGCTCACGCAGTTCTACGACCTTGGGATGAGTATCCGGGGCTTCATCTGGCAGCGGCAGGCCACGCGGATCAAATACCCGCACTTCACCGCCCATGGCTTCGAGCAGGCGCGCTGCTTCCAGCGTCAACAACTTGCTGTAAGAGCGTTCGCGCAAGGAACCGTACAGCAGCAGGAATCGTGGTGCGTGAGTTGATGCTTCGGCGGGCCTAAGCTTAGCTGGCTCAGGCATATTGAATAATTCGGTATTCAGACTTGGCAAATCAGGCAGCGTTGTTGACACGTTTGCCCTCCGCATCTATGACTTTTTCGCCATCTTCTTTGGTAAATTCGCCCAATTGTGGCAATGGCAGAATGTCCAACACTTCCTCCGATGGGCGGCAGAGCCGCGTTCCCATGGATGTGACGACGATAGGACGGTTGATCAGGATGGGATGCGCCATCATGAAATCCAGCAATTCATCATCAGTCCATTTAGCGTCATCAAGATTCAACTCTTCGTAGGGCGTGCCTTTTTTGCGCAATAGCGCACGCACTGGCGTACCCATGGCGGCAATCAATTCCACCAGCTTGTTTCGGCTTGGCGGATTGACCAGGTATTCAATGACTTCTGGCTCTGTACCAGTATTACGTATTAGCGCCAGGGTATTACGTGAGGTGCCGCATTTGGGGTTGTGGTAAATAGTGATTGTCATAGGTGTATATCGGAAGTAATTATTTGCCTGCAAAATCGCCAGGGGCAACTGTGCCAGCAACGGTAGCATCTTTGGGTGGTGCCGGATAAAGCCAGCAAAATACCAGCGTGGCCGCAGCCGCACCCAGCAACTGGGCAATGATGAAGCCTGGCGCATCGGCGGGCCGTATACCAGCAAAGGTATTGGTCGCAGCCCTGGCTAGCGTCACTGCCGGGTTGGCGAACGATGTGGAAGAAGTGAACCAGTACGCGGCGGTGATATAGGCAGCCACCGCAAATGGTGTTACCGATGGGCGGCTGCGCGAACAGCCTATGATCACGGCGATCAGGCCAAAGGTGGCGACAAATTCACTCCACCATTGCGCCATGCCTGTGCGCACATGCTCAGACGCAAAGAACAGCGGATTTTCAAACATGCCGTGAGCAGCAGCGACACCGGCAAAGGCACCCAGCACTTGTACCAGGATGTATGGCAGTACTTCCTTTGCTGGCATATTCTTCTGGAATGCCTCTGACAGCGTGACAACAGGATTGAAATGTGCCCCCGATATTGTGCCAAACATCAGGATCAATGCAATCAGACCGGCACCAGTGGCAATCGCATTCGCCAGCAAGGCGATAGCGACATTCCCACCAGCCAGGCGTTCAGCCATGATGCCAGAACCCACCACCACGGCCAGCAGCATGGCTGTGCCCAAGCCCTCAGAAACTAAGCGTCGTGCCATGCTCATACTTTGGTCGCCCCTATCTGGTCGAGCTCTCTTTGCAAGGCGAGCTTTTCCAGTTTATTGATAGGCAGGCTCAAGAAAATATCCAGCCTGGTTTTGATTTCACGGCAGATGCGGGCAAAGGTATGGCGGATTTCCTCTTCTGAACCCTGTGCCTCAGCCGGGTCTTGAAAGCCCCAGTGTGCGGTCATAGGCTGGCCTGGCCAGAAAGGACAGACTTCACCAGCCGCCTTATCGCATACCGTAATCACAAAATCCATGTGCGGTGCATCTGCTGAAGCAAATTCATCCCAGCTCTTGCTGCGTAAACCAGACGCATCAAAACCAAAATGCGTCACCTGCTCAATTGCCATCGGGTTGACCACACCGCCAGGGAGGCTGCCAGCGCTATAGGCTTTGAAGCGACCTTTGCCCATGGCATTGAGCATGGCTTCTGCCATGATGCTGCGGGCAGAATTGCCAGTACATAAAAACAAGACAGTATAGATTTTGTCGCTCATGGAGTTCTCCTGATGGCTGGCTATGGCTGGGTGAGACTGGAATGAAGGTGGGCAAAGACAGTGTTATGCCGGAATCAAGCTGCCGATACGGTCAAGCTCTTCCTTGAACTTTTGCTTGTCCTGCGCCAGTGTTTCCAGTGGCAGTGCCAGGAATGCTTCTATGCGAGCACGCAAGATGCGGTAAGCAGTCATGAAGGCGGCGTCGATTTCTTCGTCTGTGCCAGTGGCATGGGCCGGGTCTTCTACACCCCAGTGCGTGCGCAATACTGGTCCGAGGTAAGCTGGACAGGTTTCGCCCGCAGCGCTGGCACAAACGGTAATGACGATATCTGGTGTCGCTGGCAGATTGTCCCAGGACTTGCTGACATAGCCTTCAGTCGAGATACCTTCGCGTGCCAGCAGAGCCAGCGAACGTGGATGAACCTGGCCTGTTGGCTTGCTGCCCGCACTCATGGCTTTCCAGCCAGCTGGTGCCAGGTGATTGAAGGTGGCTTCGCCAAGGATGGAGCGGCAAGAGTTGCCGGTGCACAGAAATAAAACGTTCATATTCGTCTAAAAATTTGGTGTGGGTAAAAGCAGGTTTTTATGATTCGGCAGTGGCACATTGCTGCGCCTGAACCGGTGTACATGGATTGCCACCACAGCAGTTCTCAGTCAGAAATCCCAGCATCTGGTTCATCGTGGTGATATTCGCTGAGTAGATGACAAAACGCCCGGCCTGGCGTGACTCCACCAAGTCAGCGTGCGACAGTTCTTTCAGATGGAATGACAGCGAGGACGGTGGCACGCCCAGTTGTTCGCTGATCTTGGTGGCAGCCATGCCTTCCGGGCCAACCTGCACCAGCAAACGGAAGACTGCCAGGCGAGATTCCTGCGCCAGGGCTGCCAATGCCAATAAGACTTTTTTAGTTTCCATGATCTGCATATCAAAAGGTTGAGTCGCTTCGACTATATTTCTATATTAATGGAAATGTAGAATTCAAGTAAAGTGAAATCAAATTTTCTTCAAAAAATTATCTATATAGCAAATCTGAACTGAACACCAAAACGATCAGGATTGCAGAAGCTACCCAGACCCAGCGGGCAATCTTGATGACAGTACGTTTTCTGAGGTAAATGACGTTCATGAGCGGTCTCCAGGCAATATCGTGATATCTGACTTATTCCTTGGGTTCGCGACGCAGCAGGTCGGCGATCTTGACACCGATTTCTGGTTCGCCACCAAAAGCAGTGCCGGTCTTCTTGTTGGCAAAGTTCAGCATGGCATGCTTGTAGTCTTTGTCAGTCAGCGGGATGTACTTTGCTTCCTTGACTGATTTCTGCGCGTTGGCCAGATAGAAATCAACAAATCCTTTCACTTCAGGGCGTTCTGCCGCTTTGGCACTGACGTAAATGAAGATAGGACGTGAAAGTGGTTGATAACTGCCATCAATGACAGACTGGACCGATGGTGCTACCGCAGGCTTGCCAGTCTGGTGGACGATGGGAACAAGTTTGAGCTTCTTGCTGTTCTCGACATAGTAGGCATAGCCGAAATAGCCGATGGAATTAGGGTCACGCGCCACACCTTGCACCACGACATTGTCATCTTCAGAGGCGACATAATCAGTGCGGCTGGACTTTGTTTTACCAACGATGGCATCAGTGAAGTAATCGAAAGTCCCTGAGTCGGCACCGGCACCAAAGAGCTTGATTGGCGTATCTGGCCAGGCAGGATTAATTTGCTTCCAGCGCACGATCGTGCCCTGGGCTGCGGGTTCCCACATTTTTTTGAGTTCCTCTACCGTGATTTTGCTGAGGAATTTGTTTTTGGGATTCACCACTACAGTCAAGGCGTCAAAAGCAATCGGCAATTCCATGTACTTGATGCCGTTCTTGGCGCATTCTTCCATCTCTTTCTTGAGGATAGGCCTGGATGCATCAGAGATATCGGTCTCACCTTTACAGAATTTCTTGAAGCCGCCACCAGTGCCAGCAATGCCAATAGTTACTTTGACTGTACCGCCCTTGGTGGCCTGATAGTCGTCAGCAACTGCTTCTGTGATAGGGAATACGGTGCTGGAGCCGTCAATTTTTATAAAAGTCTGGGCGCTGGCGGGCATTGCGACGGCAGCAGTCAGCGTCAACATGACGAGAGAGGTCAGATAATCAAAACGGAAGCTTTTCATGAAATTTCCTTGGTATGCAGTGTGATTGTGTCAGTGGGGTGTGATCGCTGGGCATGTCCAGCCAGTGTTGCGTCAGTATTGCCAGCGTGCGGTATTCATTTTGTCTATGGGCATGGAATAGCTCAGGTGCACCAGCTCGATCATTTGCTCAGCGATACGGTCGCTGGTCGTTGCGATGCTACGCAAATCGTTGGCGCTATTGGTCATGGACGCCAGTGCAGATTCATAGAACAGCCATTGACCGCGAGCGACCTCGACCCGGGCTTTGAGTTGCTTGTCGGATTCCGCTTCTGCTGTCAGCAAGTCCAGGCCATTCTTGAATTCGATCCGGGACTGGTTCAAGTCCACCTGTAAGCCTTGTTTTGTGGCCAAGGACTTGTCCAGCGATCTGAGCAGAATGATTTTTGCCATACGCTGTGCCAGCGATGCCTGCCTGAGTGCCAATGCGGCCAGACGTGAGCTGCTTTCGGTGGCATCAGCCTCCAGCGAGAACGACAGAAAATTCAGCTTGTTCAGCAAATCCTCATTCACGTCATACATCACCCCGGCATTGGCTGCTGTCAGTTTGGGCAGACCATCGATCTGGTCTGTCAGTGCAAAATTGGCTCTCGTCAATGCTTTGCTGGTTTTGGCTGACTTGTCGCTGAGTCCACTTAATTCCTGGCGCATGCGGGCAATGGATGCTATCGACCGGTCCAGTTCTTTGCGTGCCTGGTCGCCCAGAATGCCAAGGGCAATCTGCAAGCTGAGCTTGTAGCTGCGTTCAGATTCAATGCGGCAGATGCCCGCAGTCAACAAGCCTCCACCAGTGGCGGGGGCTGGCGGCTTGGAAAAGGCGGCACGGGATTCGATGCACATCATCAAGGAAATGACGGCAACGAACTTTCTGTTAAAAATGGGATGCATGGCTACGCTCAATCAATTTATATCGTGAATAAAATATGCTTTTACATTACTGCAATTCTATAAGTATGGAATTGATTGTAAGGAGTGAACGTGACATCTTCATTACAGATAGAACTATGGGGTGATGCAAAGCAGTTTTTACATTTCTTGAGAAAGCAGATGGGCTAACTCATCAAACTAGTCCAACCTATTTGACCTGAGAATGCACTTTTCAGAGTGCCAAATATGGCGAGATTGATTGCAAGTAATATATTCGTCAGATGAAATGAGCCGTTGTAGATTTGGCGTAATAAAGCACGCTAGGCCAAGTTAAGGCTGTTTTGGCTCTTTTCCCGAAATACTTATTCCTGTTATAATTCGCGCTTGGAGATGGCATTCCTCCTTTAACCGCCCCTGTGGCTGATGATGCCTACACGTATTCCTGGACATAAAGGAAGGTGTAGGCGTATTGTCTTCAGCCTGCTGCATGTCCAGGTTTGTGCGCAAAAACACAAACAATAGAACATGTATGAAACACTCCAAACGTCCCGAACAAATTGATTTATTGCCCTACATGGGCAAGTGGCTTTTGCTTGCAAGCGGTGTCGCCATAATTGCTGGTTCTGCTTCCGCCTTCTTTCTCTTCGCACTTGATTGGGCAACGGCAACTCGCGTTGCCCATCGCTGGTTAATCTGGCTGTTGCCCGTAGCGGGCTTTCTGGTTGGCTGGCTCTATCTGCGTTTCGGTAAGCAGGTCGAAGCTGGCAACAACTTGCTTATCGATGAAATTCACGATCCCAAGAAAGTCATCCCGCTACGCATGGCTCCGCTGGTGCTGGGTGGCACCATCGTGTCCCACCTGTTCGGTGCATCGGTCGGTCGCGAGGGGACGGCAGTACAAATGGGTGGGGCACTCGCAGACCAATTCACCCACCTGTTCAAACTCAAGCATGAAGATCGACGCATCATCCTGATGGCGGGGATCAGCGCCGGGTTCGCCTCCGTGTTCGGCACTCCTTTGGCAGGCGCAATCTTCGGGTTGGAAGTGCTGGCCATCGGGCGCTTGCGTTATGACGCGATCTTGCCCTGCATGGTGGCTGCCATCATCGCCGATCAAGTTGGCTTACTGTGGGGTGTGCATCACACTCACTACGCCATCCCTTTTGTGCCGCCCGTATCGGCGTGGCCGCTGCTGGTAATGGTGATTACGGGTGCACTATTCGGCCTGATTGGCAAAGTTTTTGCGGACTTCACCCATAGCCTTAGCGGTTGGATGAAAAAACGTATTGCTTATGCACCACTGCGCCCATTCGCGGGTGGGATCGTAGTTGCGACAGCCGCGTGGTTTCTCGGCGCTGACCGCTACATCGGGCTGGGCATTCCAACCATCGTGGAAGCATTTCAACAGCCACTCGCTCCATATGACTTCGCCGCCAAGATGGCTTTCACCATTACCTCGCTGGGCAGCAGCTTCAAGGGCGGAGAAGTCACGCCCCTGTTCTACATCGGCGCGACGCTCGGCAATGCGCTTGCACCAGTTTTGAACATGCCATTCCCCTTTCTCGCAGGGATCGGCTTTGTCGCCGTATTCGCAGGCGCAGCCAATACGCCTATCGCCTCTACCTTAATGGCGATGGAGTTGTTCGGTGCCGAAGTCGGCATCTACGCGGCGATGGCCTGCGTGGTGAGCTACCTGTTCTCCGGGCACACCGGTATTTACCGCTCACAGCGCGTCGGACACGCCAAGCACCGCCATGCCCCGGAAGGCATGAGGCTGGGTGAGTTGCCGGCCTACCACAAAGAACAGGTGAAGCGCACTACGGCAGACCAAACCAAGCCTTGAGATAAAGAAAGGAATCGCTCCATGAAAAATATGACCGCCCTGCGCCTGTACTTCCCGCAATCCGCTCGCGCCAAACCGACTCGCCTCTGGCACCACTTATCGGCCCCTGCTTTGAGTCACCGCCTGTTGACCTCTGCCCGCCGCTCCGGCATCCACCAAGCTTTGCTGCACTCGGTGCATGCAGGGTATCTGCCGGGAAAGAAACTCAGCCACCACCATATCGAAAGCTCGCCTACACACCATCCCTTGTGCATCGAACTGATCGACATCGAAGATCGCTTGCGTAAATTCCTGAACGAGCATGCGGATGAGCTGCGCCATGTCCAAGCCGTCCTGTTCCGTTGTGAACTGGCGATTTGACGGCGGCATCATGATCCGATCGATTCTTACCATTTGCATTGGCGCATCGTTGGGTGCGGTTCTGCGCTGGGGACTGGGGATGGTATTCAATGCGCTGTTCCCGACGATCCCACCCGGGACATGGCTGGCAAACATGCTGGGTGGCTATTTGATCGGCTTGGCACTTGCTTTCTTTGGCCAGCATACCGGCTTGGCTCCAGAGTGGCGCTTGCTGGTCATCACCGGCTTTCTGGGTGGACTGACGACTTTCTCAACTTTCTCGGCCGAAGTTGTCACGCTGATCCAGCAAGGCAGGATGATCTGGGCAGGTATCGCCATATCCGCCCATGTCGTGGGTTCGTTGCTGATGACGCTGCTTGGCTTGGCGTCTGTGGCGTTGTTCAAAACTGCTTAACCTGGGGGATCGCATGATGCAAGGCTATCAACTGACTTTTTTCACGCAACAGGATCGCAAGCATGGCTGCTTGTCACTGGGCGAATGGCTTGTTCAAGAGGCTCGCAAACTTGGTGTAGGCGGGGCCACGCTGATCGCGGCCAGCGAAGGATTCGGGCATGGGCACAAGTTGCACTCGGCCCACTTCTTCGAGCTGGCTGACCAGCCCATTGAGGTGACGATGGCGCTTAGCGAAAACGAGGTGCAACGGCTGTTCCAGCGACTGCACGAAGAAAAGATCAATGTGTTTTACGTCAAGACACCGATTGAATTCGGTATGACTGGGGAAATGTAATGTTCAAAGCTATATTCGCGCTGCCGCGCACCGTCTGGTTAATCGGTCTTATCAGTCTTGTCAACGATAGCGCGAGCGAAATGCTGTATCCGCTGATTCCGCTTTACCTGTCCTCAGTGCTGATGGCAGGGCCGCGTACCTTGGGCATCATTGAGGGCATCGCCGAAGCGACGGCCAGCCTGCTTAAGCTTTTTTCCGGCGTGATCGTGGATCGAACCAACCGATCCAAGCCATGGGTGGTATTCGGCTACGGTCTCGCCGGTCTGGGACGTCCGCTGATCGCTTTTGTCAACGGTTGGCCGTGGTTGCTGGCTATCCGTTTCGCGGATCGCGTCGGCAAGGGCTTGCGTTCATCGCCACGCGATGCATTGCTGGCGGCTAGCGTGGATTCTGGGCGGCGCGGTTTGGCCTTCGGACTGCACCGGGCAATGGACAATGCCGGGGCGGTGGTCGGGCCCTTGCTGGCGTCGGCGCTGCTGGCCGCGCACATGCCGCTCAAGGACATTTTCCTGTGGTCGGCGGTGCCTGCCGCGCTGTGTCTGGCCTTGGCGTTCTGCCTTCGTGAACCGCAAGCCACCTTGCCTGTCCAGCGCACTCCGTTCGACTGGCGCTTGACCGACATGCCGCCCGTGTTCAAGCGCTATCTGGTGGTGGTCGCCCTGTTCACGCTGGGTAACTCGTCCAATATGTTCCTGCTGCTGCGGGCCAAAGAACTGGGCGTGCCGGAGGCGCAGATACCTTTGCTGTGGGCGGCTGTGTCAGCTGTGGCGATGCTGTTCTCCACGCCGCTTTCGGCGCTATCGGATCGGGTGGGCCGCGTTCGCTTGCTGATCGGCGGCTATCTGGCTTATGGCCTGTTCTACATCGGCTTTGGCTTGCTTGCTCATGATGGGGTGCTGCTGTTTTCCCTGTTCGCGTTCTATGGACTTTTCATGGCAGCTACCGAAGGCGTAGAAAAAGCGCTAGTCGCCGACATTGCGCCAGACGGGCTGCGCGGCACTGCCTTTGGCTGGTTCAATTTGACAGCTGGGGTATTTCTGTTTCCGGCGTCCGTGGTGTTCGGTTGGCTGTATCAGCTTGCATCACCCTTGGTTGCGTTCGGTTTCTCGAGCGGGTGCGCGCTGCTAGCGGCTTTCTTGCTTTGGAGCTGGATCGGCATTGAAAAAAGCGACACCCTAATGAGAAGTTCCAAAGTTTGATCACGATCAAGCTACCGCTCAATCTACAAATTTGCTTTTATAATTCAACTATTATGGAAATGATGTATTTAAAGAGCCAGCATAAATCCAAGGTAAAGGAATCGTTTTATGACAACAATACAAGTATTTGACCCAGCACTATGTTGTAGCACTGGTGTTTGCGGTGTCGATATTGATCAGCAATTAGTCAATTTCTCTGCTGATGCCGATTGGTTGAAATCTCAGGGTGGAGTCGTTGAGCGTTTCAACCTGGCTCAGCAGCCAATGGCATTTGCTGAAAACGGCATTGTGAAAGGATTCTTGGAGCGCTCTGGTCAAGAAGGTTTGCCATTGGTACTGGTCAACGGTGAAATCGCGCTGACAGGCCGCTATCCAAGACGTGCTGAATTGGCGCGCTGGGTTGGCGTCAGCATTCTTCCGGTAACTGGTGCGTCATCCACCAGCGCACCTTGCTGCGGTGGTGGCAAGAGCTGCTAAGAGCTAATCGGTGAAATGTATGTGTTGACGCACAGACCAACGTGAGTCTGTGGGCGTAAGTTGCCAGTAGTTTAGACCAAAGGAATCCCGTGCTTTTTTTAACAAAACCTCCAAAATTCTTATTCTTCACCGGCAAAGGTGGCGTCGGCAAAACCTCGCTGGCATGTGCAACCGCGATCAATCTGGCTGACCAGAAACAAAGAGTGTTAATCGTCAGCACCGACCCGGCTTCCAATGTAGGACAGGTATTTGGCATAAAAATTGGGAATGCCATCACTCCGGTGCCTGACGTCGCCAACTTGTCTGCCATGGAGATCGATCCGCAAGCTGCTGCGCAAGTGTATCGCAACCGTATTGTCGGGCCAGTACGCGGCGTATTGCCAGATGCCGTTGTCAAAAGCATAGAAGAGCAATTGTCTGGCGCATGCACGACCGAGATTGCTGCCTTTGATGAATTTACTGACTTACTGACCAACCCCGTCATACTCAAAGACTTTGACCACATTATTTTTGATACTGCCCCCACAGGCCACACCATACGTATGCTGCAACTGCCTGGAGCTTGGTCGGGCTTCCTTGACGAAGGTAAAGGCGATGCATCCTGTCTTGGCCCATTGGCCGGATTAGAAAAGCAGCGTGAGCAATACCATGCGGCTGTTACTGCACTATCTGACCCGCAACGCACACGTATGGTGCTGGTAGCACGCGCCCAAAGCGCGACCTTGCGGGAGGCGGCTCGCACCCATGAAGAGCTGGCAGATATAGGCTTCAAACATCAATACCTGGTCATCAATGGCGTACTGCCTGAAAGTGAAGTCGCAGATGACATTCTTGCCGCTGCCGTCTGGAAGCGTGAGCAGGCAGCCTTGACTGCCATGCCAGCCATACTGTGTGACGCACCTACCGATTATGTACCTTTGCAAGCATTCAACCTTGTTGGCCTGGACGCGCTGCGTGCATTGCTGGCACCAGAAAGCCTGGTACGCAAACATGAAGATTCACTTCCGATGGAAATACCAGCCGTGCCTAGTTTGTCTAATCTGATAGGCAGCTTGGTCGGTAGCGGCCATGGCCTTATCATGACCATGGGCAAAGGCGGTGTTGGTAAAACCACCATTGCTGCCGCAATCGCTGTAGAACTGGCTAGCCGTGGTTACCCTGTGCATTTGACGACTTCTGATCCTGCCGCCCATTTGATCGAAACACTTGATGGCACGCTGGAGAATTTAACGGTCAGCCACATAGACCCGCATGTAGAGACTGAACGCTATCGTACAGAGATCATGAAGAGCAAAGGCAAGAACCTGGACGAACAAGGCCGTGCCTTGCTGGAAGAGGACTTGCGTTCGCCCTGCACAGAAGAGATTGCCGTGTTCCAGGCTTTCTCACGCATCATTCGTGAAGCAGGCAGGAAATTTGTGGTCATGGACACCGCACCGACCGGCCACACCTTGCTCTTACTTGATGCGACCGGTGCGTATCATAGAGAAATCGAAAGGCAGATGGCCAACACCAGCGTGCATTTCACTACCCCTATGATGCAACTACAAGACCCGAACCAGACCAAGGTTGTCATCGTCACCCTGGCTGAAACTACGCCAGTGCTAGAAGCCGCAGGTTTGCAAGAAGACTTGCGCCGTGCTGGAATAGAGCCTTGGGCATGGATCATCAACAACAGCCTGGCGATGGCAAATCCAAGCTCAAGTCTGTTGAGAAAGCGGGCACGCAACGAGCTTGCTCAGATTAACGATGTTGCGACCAAGTACGCACCACGCTGGGCTGTGATTCCCTTGCAAGCAGAAGAACCAGTAGGATTGGAAAAATTGAAATCCTTGATTCATCAAACCCACTAAGTATCAGTTGAGCATTTATTGGCTTGCTACTTATGTCAACAGCATCTTGATGCCAGCAATTATTAAAGCACAAGCCAGCAAAGATAATATCGCAGGGCTTGCCAGTCGCTTGCTGCCATAGTCAGCACCCAGATAACCACCAGCCACTGCTGCGATGGCCCAGACTGGCATAGCGTCGGGAAAAGTAATGTTGGTACTCATTAGACCGAGTAAAGCTGCCAGGGAGTTCACCAGGATGAACGGTGCCGCCACACCAGAGGATTCACGCGCCGTTGCCCAGCCTGCGAACAGCAGTAAGGGACTCAGAAAAATTCCCCCGCCAACACCGGTCAAACCAGACATCAACCCAATACACGCCCCGGCAACTATCAAATAACCCAGACGGCCACGGCGCACTGGTTCCGTTGAGACTTGCGGTTTCCACACTAAACGCCAGGCTGCGTAGATCAATACGATGCCTATCAGTGGTTTGTAATAGTAAGAGGGTAATTGCAGTCTCCCCCCGATAAACGCAGCCGGAATTGCCAACAATGCGAGAGGCCAAAAAAGTGGCATTGAAAAAAAGCCTGCGCGTACATACTTGACCGTCGCAATGGATGCCACAAGTATATTCAGTGTCAGTGCTGCAGGCTTCATTTCAGCAGGAGCCAGGCCAAACAAGGCCATAGCAGCAAGGTATCCCGAAGCACCGGCATGGCCCACCGCAGCATATAGCGCTGCTGCAATAAAAATCAGTATTGGCAAGCCTATTTCTAGCAACATTAAGTTCTCTTTTTAATATTTCAAAATAAGCACTAAGGCACTTCAAATCGCCTAAGTTGGGGAGTGTGCAGTTTACACGGCAGTGCAATAAGACAATACAAAAATAAATGCGGTTTATCGTCAAATTTCCTTAATGGCAACTCATGCATTAAATAACATCGGTAATGCCAAGTAATTTAAATTTCTTGACAGTAGATTTCTGTGTGTTATCCTTTATTCGTCATTTAACGAATAAAGCCTTATGTCCGCATCTTGCTGCACATCAGAAACCACAACCACGACAGTTGAATTCAAGCCCGATGAAATTGCACTGCTGTGCAAGGCATTGGGACACCCAGCCAGAGTGAAGTTGCTCAGGCATCTGTCGAGCTATGGCGAGTGCTTTTTTGGGAATTTGGCCGATGTGCTGCCTTTGGCTGCATCCACGATTTCGCAACACGTAACAATCCTGAAAGAAGCCGGTCTTATCCTTGGTTCTTCTGATGAACAACGTGTTTGCTATTGCGTGAACGAAGTCCGCTTGCAGCAATTCAAGAACTTGATTGCGGGTCTTTGAGCATCAAATTTTTTTACCTATATATTCGTAATTCGACGAATAACAAATTAAAGCCTTCATTATTTATAAGCAGTATTTATCTGGAGATCATCATGCAAGAACAGTCGAATGTATTACCAGTAGCTGTGATAGGTGCAGGTCCAATTGGTTTGGCCGCAACAGCACATTTGATTTCGCGTGGCATAAAACCGCTTATTTTGGAAAGTGGTTCGTCTATCGCGGCCAACCTGGCTAGTTACCGCCAGGTCAGGTTATTTTCGCCATGGCGTTATAACCTGGATCATGCCGCGCTTGCCTTACTAGAAGCGACTGGCTGGAAGAAGCCTGATCTCGACGCTTTGCCGACTGCTGGTGAAATGATAGACCAGTATTTTGAGCCACTTGCCCAGTTACCAGCGATTGCCGGTGCACTACACCTTGATCATCACGTCCTGGCGATTACCCGTCGTGGCTTTGATAAAGTCAAAACCAAAGGCCGGAATGAAGCGCCATTTGTCATACGTGTACTGACGCTCGAAGGAGAAAAGGAATATCTGGCCAGCGCCATTATTGATGCGGCAGGTACCTGGTCACAACCAAATCCATTGGGTGCCAATGGGATTGCTGCGCTTGGTGAAAGAAAAAATGCCGATCAAATTACCTATGGCATGCCTGATATCCTTGGTGCAGATCGCCAACGCTATGTTGGCAAACGTGTGCTGGTTGTCGGTATGGGGCACTCCGCAGCAGGTAATCTGCTGGCCTTGGCACAATTGGCTGAGCAAGAACCCGGAACCACGCTGTTATGGGCAGTCCGTGGCAATTCAGTTGCCAAGGTATTTGGCGGTGGCAGCGCTGATGGCTTACCAGCACGTGGTCAATTAGGGTCGCGCCTGAAAGCACTGAAAGAATCTGGTCAACTAAGCTTGTACACGAATTTCCAGATTCGTGAATTGCAGCGTGAAGGACACGGTATCGATGTAGTCGGTGAGGTGTATGAAGGCGAAATACCTATCATCCCTCAAGTCGATGAAATTATCGCAGCGACCGGTGCCAGGCCTGATCTGGACATCACCCGCGAACTCCGTGTGCGGCATGACCCGTGGCTGGAAAGTACGGATGCCTTAGCGCCCTTGATTGATCCCAATGAACATAGCTGCGGAACGGTGCGCCCGCACGGACATCGAGAGTTGGCACACCCTGAGGCGGGATATTACGCAGTTGGTGCCAAGAGTTATGGTCGTGCACCCAATTTCCTGATGGCGACTGGGTATGAACAAGTGCGCTCCGTAGTGGCCGCATTGGCAGGTGATTCAGCCTCTGCTGACGATGTGCAATTAGTCTTACCGGAAACTGGTGTCTGTAGCACACGCTCATTGGATGAATTGCCAGGGAAAGAAGCTAGTTCGGGATGCTGTGGCGGCGCTGCACCTGCGGGCACTAACGCCTGTTGTGTACTGGATGCGGAAGAGAAAGCTAAAGGTAATGGCGGCTGTGGATGTGGAACACAGAAGGAGATAGCAGCACCGGCACCAACAACAGCAATAGCCAAAGCAAAATCCAGTTGCTGTAATTAATTCCCATTGAGTGCACCACTTATGAACCAGCAATTTCACGCCAGAAAAACCATCGCTATTCTGGCCTTTACGCAAGTCGCCTCCTGGGGATCGCTGTATTACGCCATCGCTATTCTGGCACCCGAAATCCTCAAGGAGATGGGTTGGCCAGTAGAAATCGTGTTTGGCGCATTTTCCTGGAGCCTGCTTGTCGCAGGGCTGGCATCGACACCGATAGGTATCATGCTGGACCGCTATGGAGGAAGGCTGGTGATGGGCAGCGGTTCCTTGATCTGTGCTGCTGGCATGATCATCCTCAGCATGAGTCATTCAATGGCAGTTTACTTCCTGTCTTGGTCACTGCTGGGTCTGGCGATGGCACTGACTTTGTATGAGGCTGCGTTTGCTACCATCAACCGGGCATTCGAGACGAATAGTCGCCAGGCAATTTCCACCCTGACGCTGTTCGGCGGCTTTGCCAGTACTGTCTTCTGGCCGTTGACACTGAAATTGAATAGCTTGATTGGCTGGCGTGATACTTATCTGGTCTACGGCATGGTGCAATTGGCCGTGTGTTTTCCGTTACACATGATGCTGGGCGCACCAAAGAGCAGCGATATGTCTGCCAGTGTGCAAAGCAAGTCATTGCCAGCAAGGCGTAGCCATACTCTGGCTGAAGCCTTGCGACACCCGGTATTCTGGAAGCTGGCGCTGGCGTTTTCAGCGAATAGCTTTGTGTTTTCTACGCTGTCAGTACATCTGATTCCCTTGCTTGGCAAATTTGGCCATGCAACTACCTGGGTAGTAATGATGGCAGCCATGATAGGCCCTATGCAAGTAGCTGGCCGCCTGGGTGAAATGACGTTTGCCAGACATGCCTTGCCGCAAACGGTCGGGAAATGCATCTTTACGGCGCTGCCAGTGGCATTGCTGATATTGATTTCGTTTGGCACGCAACAGTGGGCAGTAGCACTGTTCTGCATGCTGTACGGTCTCAGTAACGGCATCTTGACAATAGTACGCGGGACGATTCCGCAAGCCTTGTTCGGACGAGAAAACTATGGTGCCATTTCGGGCGCACTGGCTGGTCCGGCGCTGATATCCAAGGCAGCGGGCCCACTTGTCATGGCGGTAGTGGCACAACATTCAGCAACACCTTCCCCGTTTCTGCTGATACTCTTGCTTTTTACCATAGTCTCATTGGGATTTTATCTGGCTGCAATCAGGCTGGAACCCGTGAGCATAGAAGCCATTTAGCCATTGTCCATTCCTCATATTAATACCATGATCAGACCCGCCACCCCGTCAGACGCAGCCGCCATCATCAGCATCTACAACCACTACATCGCCACGACGACAATTAGCTTTGAAGAAAACCCTGTTTCAGAAGAAGAAATGGCGCAGCGCATAAAAGATGTCACTGCCAATATGCCCTGGTATGTGGAAGAACAAGATGGTGAGTTGGTGGGGTATGCCTATGCCACACCATGGCGGGTGCGCAGTGCTTACCGGTTTTCGGTTGAAAGCACAGTCTATGTATCGCCTGAGCATCCACGTAAAGGAATCGGAGGAAGGCTATACCAGGTGTTGATCGATGACCTGCGTGGCCGTGGCATCCGCGTCGTACTGGGCGGCATTGCCCAGCCCAATGCTGCCAGCGTGGCGCTGCATGAAAGGATTGGATTCGAGAAGGTGGCGCACTTCAAGGATGTTGGCCGCAAGTTTGAGCAATGGGTGGATGTGGGTTATTGGGAACTGCGACTGAATTAAGCCTATGACCGCTAATTGGAAAATACGCCCGGTAACAACAGATGATCTCACCATCATTTCTCGACATCGCTATCACCGCGACATTGAACAGCAAGAAGACTTGGATGCTTACGCTGACTGGCTCAAGGAAGCTCTGATATCGAGTAAGTATTTCGGACTATTAGCTGAAGTGGAAGGTGAGGTAATCGCTGGTGCTGGCATGACCGTTCTGGAATGGGGACCAACGCGGGGTGACACGCAAATTAATCGAGGCAGGATCGTTAATGTCTATACTGCGCCAAACTGGCGCAGACAAGGTATTGCCAAGGTGCTGGTTTCGAGAGTAATTCAGCTTGGTGAGGCACGCGGACTGAGAACATTTAGCTTGAGTGCTTCTGATGAGGGTAAGTCTCTATATCAAGACCTGGGATTTGTTTCTTATCCGACAGAGATGCTGCGCAAACCAATAGAGAGTGACATTGAGAATACCGCTTCGACATAACACTGATATCACACAGGTTCGTTTTACCTTAAACACCAGTATTTGATAAATAGTCGCCAGGCGGCTTTTTTCAACAATGGTCATTACTGTCCAGCAAGCAGAAGCTGAATAATGGATTCCTCATTCAGCTTCGTCATCCTTGCCCGACGCACTATTGATTCTGCATTGTGTTGAGCATCCTGAAGAGCCTTGATCATTGCAAGGGTTACGCCTGCGCCGCAAAAGGAACAAAGTGTAACCCAACGCGAGCGCGCTGATGACGGCAATGAGCGTAGCCCAACCAAGCGGAGCCAGCACTCCAAGTGCCGCAACGCCTATCCATGCAAGCACTGGCGCAATTAGGGGGATGCAACAAGCCATACAGGCTAATATTGCTATGCCAGCCACGCCAGTTATTCCGCCCCAGATGCCAGCTGTTTTCTTATGCTGCGTCATAATTTCGTCCTCTGATTGTTTATCTGATAAAGTTCAACGATAAGACCTAAAGTAACTTTAGGTGCAAGTTCTTTTTGAATAAAACGCCAAAGTTGGAAGTAAGCCATTCACGGTGTCCTCCGTCAGGCATTCTTCGGTATCAACGGAATCACTGAATATGCTGGGTGCAAAAATTTGGCTTGCAGCTAAAGTTACTTTAGGTCGTATGATGCAACCGTCGATAAGCAACCAGCCGATCCCGGTACTCCTACAGTTATGCAGATAGTGAAACTTTTTATCATAAGCCTGTTGATTGCACTTGCTCCGCAACTGGCGCATGCCGCGACGACCGTTGTGGTAACTGACCATGTGCGCGCTGAACTGGTGGTGCAAGCACCGGAAGGGATCAAGTCAGGAAAACCTCTCTGGTTTGGACTGTCGATTACTCATCAACCCCATTGGCATACTTACTGGAAAAATCCTGGCGACTCGGGCTTGGCAACAACCTTGAACTGGTCGCTGCCGCCCGGGTTTATTGCAGGTGACATTACCTGGCCGACACCGCAGCGCCTGCCGCTCGGCCCCCTGATGAACTATGGCTACGAAGGCCAAGTGATGCTGCCGGTATCCGTGACCGTGCCAGCAGACTTTTCCGGTCCAACCTTGAAGATTGACTTGCACGCTGAATGGCTGGTGTGCAAAGAAATCTGTCTCCCTGAGTCTGGCGAGTTTCATATCGAGATTCAAGCCAGCTCGCCTGCCACATCGCATCAAGTGCTATTCGATGCGGCACGCGCCGCAACGCCACGTGAGGTGCCAGGCATCGGTGCGAGCGGTCGGGTCGATGGTGCAGTGCTCGCAATTGAGATTCAAGGATTGCCTGATCTCGCGCAGGGGCAAATGCTACAGTTCATGACGGAGGACGCTGGGGTAATAGATTACGCTGGCCAAATCCAACAGCAATGGGTGGGAGCCAACTTGCGCCTGCGCATCCCATTGTCATTGCAGCGCAGTGAAAGCCCGGCAGCATTGCGTGCGGTACTGTCTGCACCAAATCAAGCTGCTGGCTGGATACTGACGATCCCGATAGCAGTAGGCTGGCCTGTTGATGCCGCCACCCGCTCCAATGCTGCAGTCGCGGACATTGGTGTAACGACCGCATCGACCTTCGTATTAACGCTGCTGTTCGCGCTTATCGGGGGAGCCTTACTGAACCTGATGCCTTGCGTGTTCCCCGTGCTGTCACTGAAAATTGTCGGTTTCGCTCAACGTACAGGAGATCGACGTCAAGCCATCGCAGGTGGTCTGGCCTATACCACTGGCGTCGTCATTTCCTTTGTCTCTCTGGCGGGCCTGCTGCTTGCCCTGCGTGCTGGTGGCGAGCAACTCGGCTGGGGATTTCAGCTTCAGTCACCAGTCGTTGTCTCCCTGTTGGCCGCGCTGTTCACACTGATTGGCTTGAATCTCGCTGGCGTATTCGAGTTCGGCATGCTATTGCCGAATGCGCTGGCAGGGTATCGAGCCAAGAACCCTCTTGTGGACGATGCGCTGAGCGGAGCGCTTGCCGTCGCGATTGCTTCGCCATGCACGGCTCCGTTCATGGGTGCTGCTTTGGGTGCGGCGCTGACGGAACCGGCACCGCGTGCATTGGTCATTTTTGCGGCACTGGGACTGGGTATGGCTGCGCCGTATCTCGCCGCGACGCTCTGGCCTGGTTTTGCACGTCTGATGCCCCGGCCAGGCCAATGGATGCTGCGCTTCAAGGTGATCATGGCTTTCCCCATGTTTGCCACAGTGGTCTGGCTGCTCTGGGTGCTGGGGCAGCAGGCAGGTATCGATGGGATGGCAGGCATGGCAGGTGTGCTGGTCGCGCTTGCCTTTGCCTGCTGGACGATCGGCACCCCGGTTCAAAGCAATCGCGCGCGGATAATACTGACTGGTTCCGGCTTGCTTGTGCTCGCTGTGGCAACGACGCTGGTATGGCCTGCGCTGCGGATAGAACCGGTAAAGCCAGGGCAAGCACAGACGCAAGATTCCGGTCAGTGGGCACCTTGGTCCGTGGCAGCAGTGGCACAAGCTCGTGCTGCGGGTAAGCCGGTATTCGTCGATTTCACGGCGGCCTGGTGCGTGACCTGCCAGTTTAATAAACGCACCACGCTGGCTGATGCCGGATTGTTGGCGGAATTAGCAAAGCGGGAAGTTGTGCTGTTGCGCGCCGACTGGACTCGCCGGGATGCCGCCATCACCCAGCAACTGGCGCAGCTCGGGCGGAATGGTGTACCAGTCTATGTACTCTACAGTCCGAATGACGCCCATCCTCAAGTACTGTCGGAGTTATTGACTGTAGAACAAGTCCGGTCGGCATTGAGCAAACTTTGAAGTAGTTTTTAAAAGCAGTTAAACCAGAAAAGGAAATTGACATGAAAAAGAAGACGATGGCAGCAGTACTGATGGTTGGCATAATGGGTTCAGGCTTGGCCGCAGCCCAGGCGATTGTAGGACAGGCCGCCCCCGCGTTTTCCGGGAAAGACACTGCCGGAAAGACAGTGTCGCTGGCCGACTTCAAAGGCAAGTATGTTGTCCTTGAATGGGTGAATCCCGATTGCCCGTTCGTCCAGAAACACTACAACAGCGGCAATATGCCTGCCACGCAGAAACACGCAGTTGCCAAAGATGTCGTCTGGCTATCGGTGAACACGTCCGGCAGCGCAGAAAATGACCCGAAAGCCGTCGCAGTACTGGCCACTTGGGCAAAGACAAAAAATGCGGCTGCCACTGCCATCCTGGTTGATGACGGCAAGATCGCACGAAGCTATGGTGCGCGCACGACGCCCCATATGTATCTGATCGATCCCGCAGGAAAACTGGTGTACGCTGGTGCGATCGACAGCAAGGCGAGCGCCAATCCAGCCGATATAGCAGGAGCTACAAATTACGTCATTCAAGCGATAGATGAAGTCGTTGCAGGTAAGCCGGTGAGCAAATCAATCACCCAACCTTACGGCTGCTCGGTGAAATACAGCGCTGCGGGCTAAACACGGTTTTACCAAACTTCTTCGCACTGGCTCACCCTAGGCGGTCCGATGACCAAGTGCGATGAAGCTGGCACCAGCAAGTGCCAGACCTACGCCAAGATAGTCGTTCCACGTCGGCGTGACGCCGTCAACGACATACAACCACCCAATGGCTGTAGCAATATAGATTGCGCCATAAGTGGCGTACACACGGCCACTGGCGGCTGGATGCAACGTCAACAGCCATACAAACGCCATCAGGCTCAGTGTCGCTGGCAGCAATAGCCAAGGCGACCCTTTGCCAGTGAGCCATAACAGGGGCAGATAGCAACCCAGCAGTTCGGCAATGGCGGTGGCAAAAAACAGGCCGAATGTGCGTGTCAGGGCGATAGTGTCCATGTTAGAGGCGTTTCAGTTCGGTGATTGTTGTGGACAGAGTCGACGTCGCTTGTGCAGCCAAAGGCGGAGTGAGCACCCGCCATCGGCCTTGCCCTGTGGCTCGCCTTCAAGCAAGGACAAGTCGTCAATGATGACACAATCTCTGGTCTGACCGCCCCCACACGCCTCATTACAGCTACACACAAAAGAGGCCAGACTCGCTTCGAGCTGTTTCATCTCCTCCAGCTTTGCGCGGACGTCATCGAGACGTGCCTGCGCCATGTCGCGCACCTCCAGGCAGGCGCGATCGCCATCTTCGAACAAATCCACCAATTCCCGGACTTCGTCGATAGGAAAGCCGAAATCCCGGCAGCGCCGGATAAAAGTCAAGCGCTTGAGATCGTCGTCGCGATAATAGCGATGGCCATTCGTGGCACGGCCTGGACTTGGCAGCAGGCCGATTTTTTCATAATAACGAATCGTAGGGACGCTGCAGTCGGTTTGAGATGACAGCATGCCAATGGTGAGGTTGGGGTTGGTCATAAAGGTCTTCTTATAAAACGCTTGCACCTGAAGTTACTTGAGGTTGTACTGTACAGGCAAACGCTATTTCAGCCAAGCGACTGGGCACACGAATGAAAAACACGGCGCGCTGCGCCTGTAAAACCAGTTACAAGCAGTAGAAACTTTTTCCTTAGGAGCTCAATTTGATCCCAATTGCACCCGCGCCAATCGCTTGCACACTCTCGGCTGCCAGCTTCAAAGAGCGAGCCCAATGGCTGCGCGAACTGACTGCCCGCGCACTGCTTAGTCATCGCATTGAAGGGCAACGGCTGCATCTAAGTTATCGGCCAGACGCCAGGGCTGACGTCGAAAAAATGGTTCAGCAGGAACAGCAATGCTGTGGATTTCTAAAGTACGAATTGCAGTCGGGTACCGAGTCAGTCGAAGTTGTCGTGACCGCACCCGCCGAGGCAAGTGCCGATGCGCATGCCTTATTCGTTCACCTGATACCGCCAACCACGTCAGCGGTCACTTGAAGCCAAAGTCAAAAGCCACCTTTCGGTGGCTTTGAGACTCTTTTACCAAAATGGCATCACCGGCTTAGGTTCCTCTGAAGAGGAGCGGGAGTGGGATCACGTTGGGCTACGGCGCTAGGATAGCTCCGTAATCAAAAATGAGCAATTATTTTTTGTGGCAATCTGAACCTGTTGACGGGTTCAAAGTGCCAGCTTAGGCCAGGAAATTATGGCAGAAACCCTATGGATGACCCAAGAGCCTTCGGCATCGGATACCCAGCCGGTTTTTAAAAGTCGTGCATAGTATTGTTGCAGGATCTCGGTTTCAGACATGTGTGCTCGCTTGCCAGCCTTGGACTCCAGACACTTTTCGCTAAACTGCCTGGCTAAATCTTCACATATATCCCATCGCTGAAATCGTTCCGGCGGCGAAGTGCCCGGAGAATAAAATTTTCCATCGTATTCTGTCAATAACAGTTTGGCCTGAGCTCCTGAAATCGCTCCCACCAATGCTGTCATCGGAAAATCAGCAGGTATCTGATCGTATTGACCGATTCCCGTCGTAGCAGTCTTTGGCTCTTGATTATTCATGTTCACCATCAAAAAATGAGGCAGGTTGTTGAGGCATTCTCTCAGGCCTTGCGTTTGACAGTCAAAGATACTTTGAAAGAGTTATCGCACGGATCGCCTTTGACGCGGCCTTTGGGTGTTCCTTCGTGCCCATTACAAAAAAATTTATATTCACCATCGTCGTGATAGTTGATGATGTTTTGAAGCTCAAGGCCACCTTGTTGGCATCTGGGATTAAGGCAACCAACAAGTGGAGACAGATTGTCAAGGGAGTAATAACTTGTTCGCTGCTCAGGACGCTTGGCATAGAAGCCATGAGGATCCTGGCTAACAGTTATGCTCAGGGAGAGGATGTCTGGAAATGCTTCGCTGACTTTGTCGGTGGTGCCAATGAATGAGAATTTATCGCTTTTCATGACTCGCTTGTACAATTTACTCGAAAATGGGGGGTGGCTTGTATGCTACCGCATATTTAGAACAATCTGTGGGAGAGGTCTGGTTCGTGACGTAGATGCGCACATTCATTAGTTGGCCTGCCATTGTACGATTCGGCTGCAAAGTGACAGCAAGAAGAAAAGTTCGAAGTTCCGAACTTTTCTTCTTGCTGTCACTTTGCAATTGGGCATGGGGTAAAAGATGTAGGCGATTTTAAGAACTTGTGGCAGGTTTGAGTGAAAATCAGTGGCAGCTTTGAGATGCAAATTGGTGGCATTTTTGGATAGAAAAAATGCGGCCCCTTTGAATTGAAATTCCCGGCTGTTTTGGTGCAAATACTCACAATACGCCGCAAGACCGCTAACTGGCTAGAGTTAGCCAAGGCCATCAACCTTGCCCGCAAATCTCTACAATTGCCTTAGGCGATGGGGAAAGCGAAGTCACACAAACATGTGCGTGGAATGATTTCGTTTTCCAAAAAATGAAGATCTACATCGAAACATCTGTCCGTCCCTTCTATCAGGGTCAACGCACCATTCCCAGTCAGAATAATTATCCGCGATCGCAACATCAACAAGATCATTTTGGCAGATATTACTCTTTGGATGTTTTTCTAAAGGCAAAGGGCCAGGATAAACAATCTTGATATTGTTCGCTTTCGTACTTGCCTTTACCTCCCCCGCAAGTGTGCAAGATTCTTCAATTTGCCAATGTAAAAAACCATCGCAAGTACAATCTTTTTCGAAATTAATCGAGACTTTTTTATCATTGCGAATATATTCGTCCAATTGATACCAAATACCAAAAAAACCACAGTAACTCCAACGCAATTTGGAGGAAGCTGAAATGGTCATTCGATGATACTCAGGCCCCATCAATCTCAAATTGAATATATCATTTTTAGGCCTTTTTAAGCCTTCAATATTGCATATTCCTTCGTTAGACATTCGCCATACAAGATAGCTAAGAGCAACTACACAGATTTCGTCTGAACATAATGCAAATCCATCCTCGCGACTTAAAGACATCAGAGTTTGAAAGCAGCATTTGTGAGATTTAACAAATCGCTTGAAAATATGCCTCCGTACGCTGCGATACATTTTCTCCGTGTCGCTGTTTGCGTAATTTTCCATTCCTCCCTTTAAATATTCTTGACGGCGTTCCGTCCATTCCATAGATTGGGCGCGCGAAGGTGCTTCTGATAATTTCCATCCAATATAAAAAGGACAGACGTCCATCCCATAACCGAGTAATACTGGAGATATCTGCTTATTCTCCTGCAATTGTCCCTCATGAATTGCTAGATTTCTTAAAACAAAAGGTGTTTGCTTACAAGCCAAACGAAGAGAAACCCACCAATTCATAAACTGCAAGCATTTTTCTTTAACAAAGTCTTCCATTTCAGAATCTAAGCTATTTATTTGAGTCAAATTCAAAAATTTTCCCAGTGGTAGCTTACAACGTTTGCAAGCAGGCACACCTTGAAAGTAGTATCTTGAAACGCCATTTATCGTACTGCTTGTGCAACAGCCGAGGCATCCCGCACGGAGTTCGCATTGATGCCACGGACATTCTGTGATTAATGCCAAATCGAACAATGTACAATGATAGCCAAGCTCAACACACTTGGGGCAATGCTTAATTTTGTATTGAACTGATCGATCCGAATAGGAATGAAAATGAAGCGTATCGAGAAATCCTGTTTTTAGCCGGTCCGGCACTACGCCCAGCAAAGAACCAAATTTCTCAAAATCTATCCACGCACTATTGCTAAGATCGAAAGGATTAACGTTCGTCACTTGGACATCTTGGCGTCGAATTAGCTCAACGAGTTCCCTCATTGCCATATAATTATGAGCGAGAATTTTCAAAAAAATAGACCACCCAGATTCGAACGGCGCTGGAGCCACCGAATTCCACGTTAGCCTTTCATTAACGTATTTCATTTCATTTTCCTGTATCAAGAAGGCATAACATATGCCCTGAAATTGCGAAGATTCGATGCTTCAACAGCTTCATCGATATCTTCTTCGCTGAATGCGAAATCAGTAAAATCGTGTTTCCAATACGCTAAAAGTAAATACTCGATCGTTAGGCACACATGTTCCATGGGCAACCCACTAACAGGTTGTGAAACGACATGCTTAATCAGGGTCTCCCATATTTTCTTGGTATAATTTGCCAACCTAAATCCACAAGCAAAAGCTTCCGGGAAAAAAAATTGGGTATAAGATATTTTCGACTCTTCGGGAAACCTTGAATGCTCATCATAAAGTTGCAATAAGGAGCGTAGTTCTTGAATCGAAGAACATCCTTCGAATTGAAGGGGCTCACTTAAAAACCGTGCGATGATCTGTGACTGGTTTTTTGTCTGTAATGCAGTCCACCGATCAATGATTTCAGGCTGAGCAAAAGCTACCGTTGTCATTTTTATCTTTATGAGTGATAGGGCATTATGAAATATCAAAAGTTGTTTTAAATCCATCTCGCTTAAAAGTTGCATTTCATCAACAATAAGGACGAACTGGGTGCCGTTTCTCCGTCCAACCTCTAGTTGAATGTCAGTTTTAATATTTCGCAAGAGTAGAGAAGTATCCGTTCGTGAAGCCAGTGTATGATTTTGTCCTTCAAGTAACAATTTAAACATATGTGAATCAGAAGGCCTTTGAGAATCCCTCGCACTAATCAGTAATACATATGACCTCGGAAATTCCTTTGTAAGTAGCAGCAGAATTTCTTCAGCACATGTCGTCTTTCCCAGGCGTGGAGGACCATAGAAAAAAATTCCCGTACGCCTAGCGGCAACACGTTCTCGGACTATTGCATATGATCGACCAATCATCGGTGTTTCAAAACGATACTCACGTAACAAAACTGGATGAAACTCTATCTGTTCTTTTTGCAAAGACCGAATTCGCTTGATGAGTTTGATGGCAGTCGCATTTAGTGGCTGCTGAATGCTTTCCATAATAGAATCTCCCGTCATTTAGCATTTCTTACTTTTTTGACAGTCGGAATTGGTTGATCAAGAATGGAGCGCCGGTTCTGCAATTCTTTAGTACTGTGAGTTATTGGAGCGTTAAATTTCTTAGGCTTGGTTGCGATAGTTGGTGTCGCGTCAACCTCCATTGCCAGTCGCGTTGCTTCGGTTGCTTGTCGTGGGGCGAGAGGTAAATCGTTCTTTTTCTTTTGTTGTTTTGGCGTAGACAAATATTCCAAGGTCTTCAGAATAGGGTCATCAAATTCAGATAGAACAAGAATTTTCTTTGCGATCAAATTATTTATGGCTTTTCGTGTACGGCGGCTATGTTTAGTTTTTGCCCATCTGCCTGAAACCGAAAGAAAACCCAATTCGGCACCGTTCATGAGATATGCTTTTAGATGGCGAAAGTCTTCTTCATCAACTACTTCTACCAAGATTTTTTTGCCAATTAAATTTGTCAGTTCGTTCAAAATTGAATTCGTGTAATGCCCTCCATCCAGTTGGATATAAGGCCTCCGTCCAGTTTTAATACTTCCTCTCACTGTGACGATAATAAATTCCGAAAATATATTATTTTTCTCAATTATCGACTTAGGCAACCGACGGAGCATAAATTGGTCGGACCGTTCATTTAAGAAATAACGAATGAATTCAATAGGTGTCAAATAGGAGACTCCGCTAGCAGGCGTCACATTGTGTTGAGCAAAATAGACATCAACGGCGTCTTCGGCCAAGACAGCGCGAACCTTATGACGAACTGCTTTTTTTTCAGCATCAGGAGCCCTGCCATTAAATGGGTTAGCTCCAGTTGTTGACGGTAATCGCTTGAACACGTCTTTGGAAATTTCTCCGAATGTGCGTTCAATGTTAGGGCGTCTCTCGAAATGGCCCACGGCTCCCCAAGAAATAACTATTCCTAGCCTTTTTCGCACCTTGCTATGAATGGCTTCAGATAAATGAGCAAGTGCTCCATCAAGAAATGTGGTTGTCCAACATGCGTATAATAACTCAGGTATTACACCGTTAGCTAAACCAGAGTCAGGCGGATATTTAGTACCCGTAATAAGCTTCTTCGGTTCCCAACGTTTAGAGATTGCTTTAGCGATAGTCCTTACGACGTCATCGGACGTCACCTCACTTCGATATACAATCGAATACGCTAAAACTGCAGTCGAAGCACGGTCCACAGCGGCAACCAACCATAGGCGCTCTAACAACAACTCCGTTTCGGTTCCTTCTGGAGTTTGAAAAGCTACCGATAAGAATGAGTCAACACGATAGGCGTCTATTTCAACCGCGTCATAAGGCTCATCGAATGAAAGGAACGTTGATTTACCTGTACCGGTGCTTAAATGTGCCTTGGCAGCGGATTCACTACGCACATTAACGGCACGTGAAAAATTTTCATGCAACAGACGAGACATGAATTTCTGAATGGTTCTCAAACCGTGATATTGAGTATTAAATGGCCACTCTGTTTCGCAAACACCATTTGCTCTTACTGTATCCATAAAAATCTTGTGGAGTGTTTTTGCAGCGATGCGATGCTCCAGCAATTTGTTAGCCTTAGAATAATTTAGAATGTGGTTTGTAAGCTCTTCTTCTAGTTGGGGGAAACGCTGTAACATTACATTCAATACACCACTGAGTCCCCCTTGTTGGTGTCGTCTTTTCTCAGAGAAACTGGCGTGACGAATGTTTGGACTGATTCTTACGTAGGGAATCAGCGCGCGAAAGCCAAAAATCTGGCCATCACTTGCAAGGGTCAAACATTTTTTTGCTAATTTCGCGATATAGGTTCGAGTTACACCAGTTCTTGCCTCAATTTCACGGCCTGGTAAACCAGCAAAATAAAGGCTCACGGCGTCTTTAAAGGAGTTAAATTTTCGTGCTGAATCTTCTTCGAATGTTGAAGCAACCACAGTTGGCCAAAGCTCAAGTGGCGGGCAATTAGCGAGGGCTGTATTCCTACTCCAGCGGTTGGAAGGAGTTATTCCATTGCCATTGAGTTCCATAGCTAAATCCATACTTTGTCAGATCTAGAGTAATCATGCCCAAAATTGCGTGACGCACAAATACTCCAATCAAGACTGATTCGTCTGATCCCAAATGAGATAGTTCCAAAAGAATTGCACGTAAACTCCCCCTTTTTAGACGTTCAAGTCCGTCAACCAAAGCCATTGTTTCTCTCGGATAAGTTGTGTCACGCAATACCGACGAATATGAAATTGCGCGCAGCCACCGTATACTGGTTATCGAGTGCGGAGACAAATTTTGATCACTATAGATTCTGTACGGAATTTGTTGAGTAGCATTTGCCGCAGCTTGCGATAGCAATTGAGAATTTTCTGTTTGCCTACTGCCCTCTTTGCATCTCACTTCATGCCATTCTTTCGTTCCGTCTGAGCACGTAACTTCAGCATCTAAGTTTATGGAACGTATTTTTTTCTTATTTATTAAGGGAATTTCGACACTTATAGATAGATCAAATGTCTTAACGGAGGGATTGGTCTCAAGGAAGTGGATCCAATGTACTAACCGGCGATCAGATGAAATAATCCAGTCACGATTGGTTTTGAAACTGTAAACTAAAAATAAATTACTATTTTTATGTCCCCTGCCACGATATGCATCAAAAATTCTTGTTCTTTGCCTAGAACTAAGTGTTGGTGAGGTTGAGCTCATTTTGCACTCACAGTGATTTTCCAAAAGGGCTAAGACCTGCCTCGAATTTGACGGCGCTACATACTTGTATAAAATTTAGTTCAAGTACAAAAAAAATCAAGTATAACTACAAATAATGTTGAAGTAAGTATTATACAAAACTTAATAAACTACTATAGATATAGGTGATATCTATTTGATTTTTATTATTTTTTATATCGTGAAATGTTCACTTTTTAGTTCGAGAGGCTGAAGTCGGCTGTGAAAGTCCTTCGTATTAAGTTTCTGACTTTTTGCGAAGTAAATCTTCAGTTTCTTGCTTTGCAAGCATTTCCAGATTTTTACTTTGACTATTTTGTTATCGTACTATTTTAAGGGGTGAATCTTTGTTATCTTTCCGAATTAAATAGTCGTCAAACCATCTTTTCTGGCGGTTACAGTCGCATGCCTGCGCCATCTCTCGCATCTTCGTAGCGAGCAATTTCCTGGTAGTAGCTAACTTTTCGAATGCCACTTTCCTCATTGTCGACATTTCCTTATGGTAATTGCCCCGAAGAGTGAAAAAGCGCAGGTGCGAAAGCAACAGGATAAGGTTAAAGCGGCGATTTATAACCCTAAGGAGTTATGAAAAGAGTGGTGAGCTTTCTTTCCTGATAAAGTTGCGTTGTCATGTGACCTTTTTTCTACAGATTTTTTATGCAATCGTTTAGCAGCAATGCGGTAACAAACCCAGAAATTTTGTATGGCGAGGATAGAATTGATTTTATGAGAGGGGAAGTCCTTGCCGATTTGTTTGAGGCTAGCGCGCTTTCGTTTCCCGATAAAATTGCATTGATTTCTGGCGGCGAGTCGGTCAGTTACTCTCAGTTAAACGTTGGCGCGGATCGCGTTGCTTCTGCCTTGATTTCGGCAGGTGTCCGTCCTGGACATATTATTGGCCTGTGGTTACCGCGTGGCATACATTTATTGATCATGCAGCTTGCTATCGCCAAAACTGGTGCGGCCTGGTTGCCATTCGATGCAGATACTCCCATAGACCGTATTGCGGTTTGCCTTGAGGATGCAAATGCTTTTGGCATGCTGAGTTGCAAGACTTTCGAGTCTCAGTTGACTGAGTTAAGTTGCACAAAATGGCTGGCAGAAGATGTATTGATTAACGCCGGGCAATTCATGCTAAGACGGGAGTCCGTCAAAGCGAGTGACCCGGCTTATGTGATTTATACCTCTGGCTCTACAGGAAAACCCAAGGGAATACTAGTGAGTCAAGCCAGTATCTGCCACTTTTTGCGGAGCGAAAACCATGTGTTGGGTATACGACATGATGATCGTGTGTATCAGGGATTTTCGTTGGCATTTGATATGTCGTTTGAAGAGATCTGGATTAGTTATCTGGTAGGTGCAACTTTGTGGCTGGCACCGAAAGAAATTACGGCTGATCCAGATGCCCTGCCGCTGGCTTTGAATGAAAACCGCATCAGCGTCTTGCATGCAGTCCCCACCTTGCTCGCTTTGTTCAGCCATGAAGTTGATAGCCTGCGCCTGATTAATCTGGGTGGTGAGATGTGCCCTGAAGTACTGGTCAAGCGTTGGTCGCGTCCTGGACGACTGATGTTCAATACCTATGGGCCAACAGAAGCCAGTGTGTCAGCCAGCTTGGCGCAATTACAGGCAGGTCAGGCTGTCAATATAGGCAGGCCATTGCCGAATTATTCTTTGCTTGTTATCGCGTCCGATGTTGAAAACGGTTTGCACCTCTTGCCTGCTGGCGAAACTGGCGAACTTTGCATTTCCGGCCCCGGGGTTGCTGTTGGCTATCTTGGGCGACCTGATCTGACTGCTGAAAAATTCTTGCCTAATCCTTGGGCCAGGAATTCGCATGAGGCCAGGCTGTATCGCACTGGTGATCTGGCTTGTTTTAATCCCGACGGCAGTGTGCAATGCCTGGGACGGGCTGATGATCAGGTAAAAATCCGTGGTTTCCGAGTTGAGCTGGGTGAAATTGAATCTGTTCTAGCCAAACAAACTGGCGTGGGTGCGGTTGCTGTTGTTTTGCGTAAGGATGAGGAGATTGATCAGATTGTGGCTTTCATGGTCAACGATCAATTGCCTGCAGATTCTGATGCCAGCACTTTTGCACAGCATGCCGCCGTCTTGCGTGCAGAGCTGGGCCGGGTCTTGCCGATTTATATGGTGCCAGCCAGGTTTGAATACTTAGCTGAAATGCCGAGGCTAACTTCAGGAAAAATTGACCGCAATGCACTCAAAAAAGTCGAGTTGGTCAAGCAGGTGGCAAATAATGATTCTGATGTTCCACAAACCGAAACAGAGGTTGTGCTGTTTGAAGCTTTGGCCAGCCTGTTTCCTGGACAGGCAATACAGCGGACATCAGATTTTTTCACAGACCTGGGCGGCCATTCTTTAATGGCGGCAAAGTTGGTGTCGATTTTACGCAAACACCCTCGCTTTGCCTATTTCAGGATAAGTGACGTTTATGCACATCGCATCATCACAAAGATGCTGGATGTTCTTGAATCCACCGGACAAACCCAGGATGCCGCTACGGCAAGCAGTAAGTCACAATGGGCAGCTGCTCCCGGTTGGAAGCGCTGGCTGTGTGGTCTGGGACAGGCAGCGGCCATACCTTGGTTGGTGGCCATGCGCATGGTGCAATGGCTGGCCCCTTTTTTTGCTTACCACTTCTTTACAGGTGACCCTGATGATTCTATTGCAAGAGCAGTGCTCTTGTCTGTTGGTGTTTTCCTATTGTTGACCCTGGCCGAATTTGCGGTCGCCATCATGGCGAAATGGCTGATTGCCGGACGTTTGAAAGCCGGGCGTTATCCCTTATGGGGATGGACATATTATCGATGGTGGCTGGTTGACAGGCTAGTGGAAGCTGCGCCTGCTTATATGCTGAGTGGCTCTTCTTTATACACCTGGTGGTTGCGTGCCCTGGGTGCAAAGATCGGCTCTGATGTGGTGATAGGTTCCATGACTTTGCGTGTGCCAGATTTGTTGTCCATAGGCGATCGTTGCAGTATAGGTAATGCGAGCAATTTTGAAAATGCCAGGGTACAGCATGGCGAGTTAATCTTGGGAGCAATCACGTTGGAAGATGATGCGTATGTCGGCTCGTATGCTGTACTGGAAGGCAATGTCTATTTAGAAGCCGGTAGCCATCTTGATGGGCAATCTGCACTGAGTGAGGGGAAACGGATACCAAAATCCCGAATATGGAAAGGCTCGCCTGCCAGAGATGTGGGCTTGTTTGATGCCGCGACCTTTCCACCAAGTCCTCAGGCTACGCGCTTGCGCCTGCTTGGTGAAACTGTGTTTTTTGTGTTTGGTTCACTCTTGATTAGCGCGCTGTTCTTTATGCCGGTTTTTCCCAGTTTTATGACTATAGACTGGTTTGATAACTCCGAACTTTTCCCAGGACTGCAAAGCAACTCAGTGGCCTTTCAGCTCGTAAAATATTTCTTGCTGGCTTTTCCCGCCACTGCTGTGTTGATTGTGTGCACCGCCCTACTTTCTGCCGGTATACGCTGGAGTATTTTGCCAACCTTAAAGCAAGGGCAATATCCCGTACATGGCAATACTTATTGCGGTAAATGGTTAGTCAATCAAATTCAGGAATCCAGCCTGAACGTCTTGCACGGTGTATATGCAACGGTCTATGCGCCCTTCTGGTATCGTTTGCTGGGCGCAAAAGTTGGTCGTGGGGCTGAGATTTCCACAGCCTTGGGTGTAGTCCCAGATATGTTGACTTTAGGTGATGAAACCTTTATTGCCGATGCGGTATTGCTGGGTGACGAGCAAATTGATTGCGGCTGGATGAGCATGCACCCTACGGTGATTTCGCGTCGCAGCTTTGTTGGCAATGGCGCATATATTCCAGATGGCACGATCTTGCCTGAAAACGTCTTAATTGGTGTCCACTCCAGTGCACCAAGTAACGAGCAGATGCATGAAGGTGACACTTGGTTGGGTTCTCCAGCAATCCATTTGCCTGCCCGCGAAGAAACCAAGGGTTTCCCTGAGAATCTGACCTTCCGGCCTTCAGCAATTCGCCGTCTGGGTCGGGGTTTGATCGAGGCTTTCCGCATCATTGCGCCGCATGCGATGGTGATTGCCGTTGGCTATACCATAGTTCTTGATTTGATGCCTTTGGCAGGCGATGATCGCTGGAGTGAAGTCTTGTATTACCTGGTCGTTGCAGGTTTGTTGTATGGTGTGGGCAGTTTTGCCTTCATCCTGATGTTGAAATGGTTGCTGATTTTCCGCTACAAGAAAAGCAGCGTGCCCATGTGGACGCCCTTTGTCTGGATATCAGAAGGCATTACCAATCTGTATGAAGGGATTGCGGTGCCGAATTTCATGCGCTACCTGCGTGGTACGCCATGGCTGCCTTTGGCATTCAATCTGCTTGGTTGCAGAATCGGACGAGGGGTTTATATGGATACTACAGATATTACCGAGTTTGACTGCGTCAGCATTGGTGAATATAGCGAAATCAACGCCCTTGCTTGCCCGCAAACACATTTGTTTGAAGACCGGGTCATGAAAATTGATTACGTCAGTATTGGTAAACGTGTGTACATGGGGCCGCGCAGCTCGGTTTTGTATAGCGCCGTGGTAGCAGATGGTGCCAGTCTTGGTGCATTGACGCTGGTGATGAAGGGGGAATATATCCCCGCCAATTCCAGTTGGCATGGTTGCCCCGCTGCAATGACGGGTTCTTGATATGCATATATGAATTTCAGTAAAGGGATAGAGCTACAAATGCGTCATCCTCCTGAATTTATTTAAACTCAGGACAATTTATCCACTTATGCAACCAGATGACTTCTACAAGGTAAGCATCCGGTGAAGTCATCTTGAAGTTAAGGGCTTAAGCGTAGATGATCGTGTCCACGTAATAAGTGGACACTTGTACATGATGGATGATGGGATCAATACGCCAAGACGGCGTCGGCGGCACAGTGCCGAATTCAAGGCTCAGGTAATTCAGGCCTGCAAACAGCCCGGCGTTTCAATTGCTGCCACGGCTTTGCGTTACCAGTTGAACGCTAATCAGGTCCGGATGTGGATCAGGGCCCATGATCAATTAGCGATAGAGTCAACGCAAATCGCACCGGTCACCCCAGTTCCCGAATTCATTCCAATTCAGTTGCCCGCGCCAACGACGGGCTCCACTACACCAGACATCGTGATTGAGATCAGACGAGGGGCTGCCAACGTGACTCTGCGCTGGCCGCACGCTGCCGCTGCTGAATGTGCCAATTGGTTGCAGAATTGGTTACGATGATCCGGATTGATGCGATTTGGCTGGCAACCGAACCAATTGATATGCGCGTCGGCATGGACAAGGCTCTGGCCAGGGTAGTTAAAGTGTTCGGTGCAGCAAGGCCGCATCATGCCTACCTGTTTACCAATAAGCGTTCAACTCGTATCAAAGTTCTGGTCTATGACGGATTTGGCATCTGGCTGGCGAGTCGTCGCTTGAACAAAGGTCGCTTTGCGTGGGTTGGCAGTGGAATTGATATGGTAGGACTCAATCCTGAGCAATTGAGGGCATTAGTGACTGGCCTGCCTTGGGAGAATCTGGCCAACGGCCACATGAATGACTTTCCAGGTTATAAAGCGCTGTTCAGATCCGGTATCACGGAGGCCGGCTGTATGGCGCACGCCCGACGCAGATTCCATGAGCTGTGGGCGAACCACAGCAGTCAAATCGCTGGTGAGGTACTGGATTTATTTGGTCGTCTCTATGACGTGGAGCGGGAAGTAAGCTTGCTCGACGAAGGGCAACGTCTGGCCGTTCGTCAGACGCAGGCCAAGCCAGTTGCCGACGCCTTACATCAATGGTTGTTGATCCAACGCCAGCGAGTGCCCAGCGGCGGTGCTACATTCAAGGCAATCGAATATAGTTTAAATCGCTGGTCGGCGTTGATCCATTACCTCAATGACCCCCGAGTTCCGATCGATAACAATTGGGTTGAGAACCAGATTCGGCCCGTCGCATTGGGGCGGAAAAATTGGATGTTCGCCGGCAGCCTGCGCGCAGGAAAACGTGCGGCGGCAATCATGAGTCTGATCCATTCAGCCCGACTCAATGGTCACGACCCTTACGGCTACATGAAGGACATACTGGAAAGACTACCATTACAGCCATTCAGCCGCATCAACGAATTACTTCCTCATCACTGGCAACCAGCTCCATAATTTCCAGCATCACTAATGTGCTAGGTCAAGGTGTGATGGCCGGGCGCTTACTCTACAAGATCATTGAGATGCAGTTCATGCTCATGCGTTGGGACAAAAGCACCCACGCTCATACTCTGAAAGATACTCAGTTTTGTTGACGCTATCTAGCTTGGAGCGCAATACAGGGATGTTAAGAAGCATTGGCGACGTATAACAGATAATGCATGCCCTGCCCCTGGCCATTTCTTGTGTGCTTAGGATTTGCAATTGGACATTAAGTGTTCAATTGTATATTCACTAAAAATTGATATCTCACAGAACTGGGCTTTCCTGTAGTAAATATATCCGTCCAATGTGACGGATATATTTGTTGTCAAGAGTTAGTTGTTCAATTGTGGAATGTATTTAATAGCCAGCTTAAGCATGACTCATTGCTACCAATTAGCTTTGGATAAAATAATGAGCCATTTACGGAACATCAGTATTTCCAGATGCCCAGCTTGTATACCTGTACTGCAATCCAGTACAGGATTCACATAGTAAGAGCGCTGCCTAAAGTCGAGGCAGACAAAAATTTCACGACGCCCCAGACGCATCAGAAATGATGTCGGGGCGAATTGCAAGCTGAAGCGTGTATCAAAGGATTGTTCGAGGTTTGCCATATTCAGTCTCCATATCGGTTGGTATGTGATAGAGGAACGGTCATCAAGACATCCATGCGTTCATCCATGGAGCGAACTTTATCACAAACAACTGTATGTGCAATCAGTAATTTGTAAAGCTGTGGTTTTCTCAACTCTCTGTAATTTTTTGCTCCAGTCACGTAGCACCGACACATAAAATAAACTTTGAAGTCTTCCGCTATATTACATATACTGCATATTTAATCAGTATATGTAATATGCCCTACGTTTCATCACTTCCTCCTGAACACATACACCCCGCATTGTGGCGTGCATCGCAACTGGCGCGTGGTCAGGGTGGCTATTTGTCCAGTGGTTATGCTGAACTCAATAATGAACTGCCAGGAAATGGCTGGCCGCAGGGGCAATTAACCGAGATTTTGTTACCGCAGATTGGCACTGCCGAGCTCAGTCTACTCAAACCCGCCTTAAGCCAACTTGATGGTCGCCCCATTGTTTTGTTAACTCCGACTTATATACCGCAAGCATTGGCTTTTGCATGCACAGGCTTGCAGCCATCGCAGTTGATATGGATACGCTGTAACAAGCATGTCGATGCCTTGTGGGCGGTTGAACAGGTGTTGCGCAATAGCAGTTGTGGCGCGCTGTTATTCTGGACATCCAGCATCCGTAGTGAAGCTTTGCGTCGTTTGCATCTGGCAGCGCAAAGCTCAGAGACTTTATTTTTTTTAATGCGTGATATGCGGGCTGCGCAGCAAGCCTCTCCCGCGCCCTTGCGATTGAGTGTACAAGCCACTCAATATGGCCTCGAGCTAAACATTCTCAAGCGCCGTGGCAGTCCGCGCGATGCGCCGCTGGCATTGCATGTGCCAGATCATCCTTATTTGTATGCCTATGCTCACCCAGGCAAAGAAAAACTTGCGACAAACTATGGTAACTTGCCCTCCACTGTGGATAGCCGTGCACCTGCCTTTACTCCAGCTTGAGGTGTTTGTCACTCCCTTGTTTGCTCGGCAAGAGATGCAAGTCAGTGTCACTCTCCATCAAGGCCGGGTGACATCCATGTCTGAATCTGCAGATCAGGCAGGCATTCGTCTGGGCATGCGCGCAGGCGGTGTGCAGATGCTATCCGCCAATGCAGATTATTACCAGCGAGATCACAATAAAGAAAAACTGGCACTGCAGGCAGTGGCAACTGCGCTGCTGCAATATTCGCCACAAGTCTGTTTCGCAGAAGACGATTGCATACTGGTTGATATCAGTGCCAGCCTGAGTTTGTTTGGTGGAATACGTGCTTTGCGTAAGCGCGTGCAAGAAAGTATGCGTATTCTGGGTTATACAGCAACCACAGGCATTGCTCCCGTTGCCAGGGCTGCCTGGTTATTGGCCAAACAGGCATCGCGCAAACTACCCAGAGGGCAGCATGTTTTTAAACTGAATAGATTGAGCCAGCGTCTGGACAGGCTGCCAGTCAAATTGCTCACTGCAGCTGAACCTTTGACTGAATTATTACAGGGCATAGCCTGTTATAACCTCAGAGATTTACGACAACTACCCCGCCCTGGCCTGCAGAGGCGTTGCGGCAAGGCTTTACTCATAGAGCTGGATCAAGCCTATGGAGAGCAGGCCGAGGTGCATGAATGGTATCTCGCAGCGCCAGAATTCAAAGTCAAAATGGAATTGCCAGACCGTATAGAGCAAGCAGAATCACTACTCATCTTTGCCCGCAGCTTGCTGGCGCAGTTGTTGGGCTGGCTGGCAGCGCAGCAACTGGCAGTGACGCATATACACATGGAGTTATTGCATGAGCGTGGTCGCCAGGCCATCCCGCCGACCATGTTTGACTTGCATCTGGCACAAGCATGCTGGCAAGAATCGCATCTACTCAGCTTGTTCAAAGAAAAGTTGAGCCAGCTCAAACTGCATAGTGCTGTCATCGGCATGCTGCTGGAAGTAAAGCAGACCATAGTGCGCGAGGCGCAAAGCTATACCTTGTTTCCTGAACCCGGTGGACAGGAAAATGAACATAAGCGCTTGCTTGAACTCTTGGTTGCACGTCTGGGCGAAGATAATGTCTTGCAGCCTGCACCACATGCAGACCATAGGGCTGATATTGCTAATCACTGGATTTCTGTCATTAAGAAACCTCCACCGCCCTGCCCTGCTCACGCATTGGCAGGCTATGCCTTGCGCCCCAACTGGTTGTTACCGCAACCACTGGCGCTGGACATTCATGAGCATCGCCCTTATTACGGATCAGAACTCAAACTTGTTTCCCCGGCTGAACGCATAGAATCCGGCTGGTGGAATGAGCAGATACAAACCCGGGATTACTACATCGCTGTCGATAGGCGCCATGTGCGCTACTGGATTTATCGCGAGCGCGCCAATGATCCCGACAGTGAAGAACCTGTCTGGTTCTTACACGGGATTTTTGGATAGTATTTTGGGATATAACAACATGAGTGCCTTCCTGCCCGAATATGCCGAATTATTTTGCATGAGCAATTTCAGCTTTCTGCATGGAGCATCACATTCAGAAGAATTGGTGGCACGCGCCATTAAGCTCGATTATCGCGCCTTGGCCATTACTGATGAATGTTCCTTGGCTGGCGTGGCAAGAGCATATACCGCAGCAAAAAATACCGGTTTGCATCTCATCATCGGTGCCCACTTCAAACTGGAAGATATAGAAGCACCTGCAAATAGTGTGCATCTGATTGCCCTTGCACAAAACCGCGAAGGCTATGGCAATCTCTCTGAAATGATCACCCTTGGGCGATGCCGGGCAACCAAAGGCAGTTACTTATTGACACCCAGGGACTTCGTCACACCACCAACAGGTTTAGAGCATTTGTCTGGCTTGCCAGATTGCCTGTTGATACTGGTGCCAGCCTACCCGGCAGAAAGCGATGTACTGCTGAGACAAGCAAATTGGTTGAAGCAACACTTTCCTGGTCGTGCCTGGATAGGTTTGAATTTATTGATGCAAATTGCAGATGAATATCAAAAACAACAAGTTGATGCGGTAGCCGAGACCGTGCAATTGCCAGTTGTTGCAATTGGCCAGGTCACAATGCATGTCAGATCCCGCAAGCCCTTGCAAGATACGATGACTGCCATACGGCTGTGTCAGCCCATAACCGAATGTGGTTATGCGCTGGCGATGAATGCAGAGCAGCACCTGCGTTCCCGCTTGCGGCTGGCGACGATCTACCCGCTGCATTCCCTGGCTGAAACAGTGAAAATTGCCGAGCTGTGCAGCTTTTCATTGAATGAATTGCGCTATGAATACCCTCACGAGCTGGTACCTAAAGGATACACGCCTGCCAGTTATTTAAAGTTGCAGGTGTATAAAGGAGCGCACTCGCGCTATCCACAAGGCTTGCCATCATCAGTAACCCACAAAATAGAACATGAATTGCACCTGATTAATGATCTTGCTTATGAGCCTTATTTTTTGACGGTGTTTGACATCGTTAATTTCGCCAGGAAAAAAAAGATTCTATGTCAGGGACGCGGATCGGCAGCAAATTCTGTCGTCTGCTATTGCCTGCACATCACCGAAGTTAATCCAGAAACACATACCCTGCTATTTGAACGCTTCCTGTCAAAGGAAAGAGGTGAACCGCCTGACATCGATGTCGATTTTGAGCATCAGCGCCGTGAAGAAGTCATGCAGTACATCTACGACAAATATGGACGTGATCGCGCTGCCCTTGCGGCCGCAGTACACACCTATCACCCACGTGGCGCCTTGCGTGATGTGGGAAAGGCCTTGGGCGTAGATCTGGCGATTGTTGATGCCGTAGCAAAATCGCATCGCTGGTTTGATAGCAAGCAAGAGTTATTTCAACGATTTACTGAATGTGGCCTCGATACCAACTCGCCTATAGCCCAGCAATGGGCTCTGTTGGCAGGGAAACTGCTGCGTTTTCCGCGTCATCTATCACAGCACAGTGGTGGCTTTGTCATCGCACGCGGCAAATTGTCCAGGTTGGTGCCTATAGAAAATGCGGCGATGGAAAAACGCAATGTGATCCAATGGGATAAAGATGATCTTGAATCTCTGGGTTTGCTCAAGGTTGATGTGCTGGCCCTTGGCATGCTGTCGGCATTGCGCCGGGCTTTTGACTTGATGGCTACGTTGCCAGGTAAGCCTAAGTGCATGCAGGATGTCCCAAGGGAAGACTCCCTGACCTATGACATGATTTGCAAGGCAGATACCATAGGTGTGTTTCAGATTGAATCCCGCGCACAGATGAGTATGTTGCCGCGTCTAAGGCCCAGACAATTTTACGATTTGGTGATACAAGTTGCCATTGTGCGGCCGGGTCCTATACAAGGAGGCATGGTGCATCCGTATCTGCAAAGGCGTCAGGGCAAGCAACCTATAGAAATCCATGAAAACCCAGGCATGCGGGCAGCGCTGGAGCGTACGCTGGGGATACCTATTTTTCAGGAGCAAGTCATGCAGATCGCAATGCATGCGGCGGACTTTACGCCGGGGGAAGCAGATGGTTTGCGCCGCGCAATGGCAGCTTGGAAGCGTAAAGGCGGGCTGGAAGCGTATGAAGCCAGAATAGTGGAAACCATGGTCAAGAATGGCTATGAGCGTGATTTTGCTCAAGGGATCTACGAGCAAATGAAGGGGTTTGGTGATTATGGCTTTCCTGAAAGCCATTCTGCCAGCTTTGCCATCCTGGCGTATTTCAGTAGCTGGATCAAGCGCCATGAACCTGCCGTTTTTTTATGTTCACTGTTGAATTCGCAACCCCTGGGATTTTATTCACCCTCGCAATTGATACAGGATGCACGCCGTCACGATGTGCAAGTCAGCGCAATCGATGTGACTTGCAGTAATTGGGATTCTTCACTTGAGGCAGAGACGCAGCTCAATAAATTTACCGGGACCATGCAACCTGCTGTGCGCATGGGGTTTTCTCTGCTATATGGCATGTCCAAGGATGCAGCTTTGCGTATCACGCAGGCACGTCAGGAACAAGCCTTTGATGATGTGCATGATCTGGCAAAACGCGCGCAATTAAGCCAACATGATTTGCATATACTGGCAGCAGGTAATGCCTTGTCAGGCTTGGCCGGACATAGAAGGCAGGCACTGTGGCAGGCAGTAGGTGCAATACCGGACAAGGATTTGTTGCGGGCCACCAGCATACAGGAGCAAGTGCCGCAACTGAAAGCACCTTCAGAAGCACAGGAAATTTATAGCGATTATCATGCGACCGGATTCAGCCTGCAGCGCCATCCCCTTGCCTTGTTGAGACCACAATTACTGGCCAAACGCTTCTTGCCAGCAGAAATGCTAAATACTTTTCAACAAGGGCAATTTGCCCGTGGCTGTGGCCTGGTTACGGTAAGGCAAAGACCACAGACTGCCAAAGGCGTCATCTTTATCACCATAGAAGATGAGACTGGCCCGGTGAATGTCATTATTTGGCCAAATGTACTGGAAAAGCAGCGTAGTGAAGTCTTGAGTGCACCGCTGTTGGGCGTATATGGTATCTGGCAATGTGAGGCGGAAGTCAGGCATCTGGTTGCCAAACGTCTGGTAGATATGTCACACCTCCTGGGGCAACTGGAAGTGGGTAGCAGGAATTTTTGCTGAACTCCTGTCCTGCGCAACTGCACCATTTCTATTCCTGGTTATCATCTGGCAAAGTAAGGCGACCGGTATGATAATCGTATTCATAGACCTCTCCATAACGCCCCCATTCGATGGCGACTTCGAGTACCCGTTTTGCTTCATCAGCTTTCATGAACTCTTCCAGCAAATCTATCAGCGGTTGCTCTGACAGGCTGCCATTCGCTTCTGACTCAAGATTGCGCCGTATATGTGCAGCCAGTGGCACATGGGTCAATATTTGTTGACCAAACAATTCCTGCTTTTGTGCCTGTTCTACTTCTACATATTTCTTACCCAACGGCGTCAGCATAATGTCGCCTTTTTCCAGTACGGCAAAGCCCAACAGGCTCAAGGCTTCATAGGTTGGGAATAATTCTTCATCCGACAATTCAGCTTCTTCTGCCAGTTGCGGCAAGTCAGCACGGCCATTGAATGGAGCCTCAGCCAGTAAATCCAGAATACCTTCGATGCGGCTGACATCCGTCTCTGGCAAGCGATAGCCCATGTGACGTGCATTAGGCGTATCCGCTGCTGCTTCATGGGTAGCGCGCATGGTCATCAGACCATACACTTCATCAATCAAGGCACGAACTTCCAGCGAATCGACATCACGTGGCCCGGGCAAATCTATTTTGATTTCACATCTTACCGAACCGGGGTCGCTAGACAGGATAATGATGCGGTCTGCCATCATGACGGCTTCTTCAATATTGTGAGAAACGATCAGAATACCTTTAGTTGATATGCGATCCTCCTCCCACAATTCCAGCATGTCGTTACGTAGCGTTTCACCCGTCAGTACATCCAAGGCGGAAAAAGCTTCATCCATCAGCAATACATCAGGATTGGTGACCAAGGCCCTGGCTATGCCCACACGCTGCTTCATACCGCCAGAAAGTTCACGCGGCAAGGCACCGCCAAAACCAGCCAGACCGATCAATTCAAGAACTACATCGGCTCTTTGTTCGCGCTCCACCGCTGGCACGCCCTGGGCTTCGAGACCCAGTTCCACATTCTGTTGTACAGTCAGCCAGGGGAATAAGGCAAAGGACTGGAACACCATCGCTATGCCTGCCACTGGCCCGCCAATTGCCTTGTCGCGATAAGCCACTTTGCCTGCATCTGCTGGTATCAAACCAGCCATGATGCGTAATAAGGTGGATTTGCCGGAACCGGATTTGCCCAGCAAAGCGACGATTTCGCCATCTTTGAGTTGAAAATCAACCTTGTCCAGTATCAGGCGCGATTTACCATCTGCTGCTTTAAAGGATTTTGCGACCTGATTCAGATCAAGTAATAAATTTTGAGTCATCTTGAATTCCTTGACGAATGATCCGGGCATAAGCGCTATGGCTCAACGCAGATGGTCTTCTGCCAGCAAATACAATTTGCGCCAGAAAAAACGGTTCAGCAGCATGACGAATATGCACATCACGCCTATGCCCAAAGCGATGCGATGAAAATCACCAGTTTCTGTCATTTGCTTGATATAACTACCCAGGCCATCGGCCACCAGCGTGGTTTTACCCCATGTGACATATTCAGCGACGATACTGGCATTCCAGGATCCGCCACTAGCCGTGATTGCGCCTGTGATATAGCTGGGGAAAACGGCAGGCAAGTACACGCGCTTCCATTTGAGCCAGCCTTTCAAGCCCAGGTTATCCGCAGCCAGCCTTAACTCATTGGGAATGGTGGCAGCACCAGCCACGACATTGAACAGGATGTACCACTGCGTACCAAACACCATCAAGGGGCTAAGCCAGATATTCGGTGTCAGTTTGAAAGTCACCATGGCAAACACCACCAGGGGGAACATCAGATTGACAGGAAATGCCGCCAAAAACTGCGCCATTGCCTGCACCTTTTGTGAATACTGTGGGCGCAAACCCATCCATACAGCCACGGGCACCCAGAACAATGACGCCAGGGCAATCAATAACATGACACGCACCAGAGTAATCAAGCCCAGGCCCAGCACATGTAAAACCTCAGCCCAGCCCACTACACTGTGTATGAAAATGAACAGGCTGTACATGGCAAAAACAGAAGCCAGCAACAAAACTGCATCCAGGACTTTAGGCCAGGCTTGATGGGTAAAGCGCTGATTCACTTGCACTGTTGTGCCATCACCCTGGACACTAAACCACGACAGCCCGCGTCCAAGGAAAAGCCAGAATCTGGCTATCCAGGCGCGGAATAAACGGCTACTGCGCATCCAGTCCAGCAACCATGATTGCTGTGCAGTATCACCTTGAGTCTCTTCAAAGCGGAACTTGTCAGCCCAGGCCAACAAGGGACGGAAAAACAATTGGTCGTACAGCAAAATACCGATCAGCATGGCAGCAATCGCCCAGGTGATGGCCAAGCCATCCCTTGCTTCAATCGCTACCGCAATATAAGAACCTATGCCTGGCAATTTAATGTCTTGCCCTGCGACAGAAATCGCTTCGGCAGCGACAAGGAAAAACCAGCCGCCAGACATTGACATCATCATATTCCAGAGCAAACCTGGCATGGCGAATGGTAGTTCGAGACGCCAGAAAAGCTGCCAGCCAGATAATCTGAATATCTGCGCCGCTTCTTTTAATTCGGGCGGTACATTGCGTATTGATTGATAGAGGCTGAATGCCATATTCCACGCCTGGGACGTGAAAATCGCAAAAATGGCTGCGCACTCCACCCCCAGTAAATTACCAGGAAACAAGGCGATAAAAGGAGCAATTGCAATCGCCTGAAAACCAAGAATAGGCACAGATTGCAAGATATCCAGTGTTGGTATCATGACTTTTTCAGCTACCGCATATTTGGCCGCGACAGCCGCAAAGATCAAACTGAAAATCAGGGAAAAAGCCAGTGCCGTGAACATGCGCAAAATCGTGCGCAGTAAATAGTATGGTAAATAAGCAGGATCAAGACTAATTTGCAAAGCCTCGCCTACGGCGAATGGCCGACTCATCTGCATGGCGGCAAATGCAAAAATACCCAATATAGCCAGCACCAGCGGGAGTAAAGCCCAATCCCAGCGATTTGGACCTTTGCTCTCAGTGACAACATCGCGTGCCTGGAAACGGAACAATTCAAACATGAATGCTCCGTGGCTCACTCAGTGTGAGAAAGAAAAAACGAGACATACCGGCCCTTCTGTCGCAGAATGAAGTCTGGACAAAGATAGACTACGCGGAAAAATGCCGCCCTTCTGACAGGCAATCAGCGCCACGCAAAATTTAAAACAGGGGTAAAAGTAGAGAACAGCATGAGTGCTGTGAAAGACTACTACCTGCCAAATGGCAAGGTAGCAAGAGAAAATCTGTGCTTAAATTGCCATATTGAATGAAAATCGACAACTATAACTGTCCACAGATGTGCTCCGAAAATGATATGCGCGAACTTTAACATAGACTTTGTTTAACAGGCAAGATGTTGCGCTGCAAAAAATCATTTCTTGACTGCCTGCATGCTCTCTTTCAGAACAGCAGCAATTTCTCTTTGCTCCACTTCCACTGCGAAGTCGAGCGCCGTTAAACCTAGGTCATTCTTTAACGTGGGATCAGCGCCTTCTTCCAGCAAAAGATTGACGATAATATGCTTGCCCGAGCGGGCAGCCATCATCAAGGGAGTAGTTTTGTTTGGAGATTCTGCATCGATATAGGCAGATTTTTCCAGCAATAAGGCAACAATATCCTTGTTACCGCTAGCAGCGGCATAGTGCAAGGCACACCAGCCGACTTGATTAATCTCAGCACCATGCTCAATGATTGCTTTGACGAATGACAAGTTATCCAGATAACTGGCCAACATCAGGATGGTGTCACCATTCGCTGCCCTGGCTTCCAGTTTGATGTCCTTTTGATCAAGTAAGTAATGGAAGACTTTCTTCGAGTTTTCACGCAAGGCAATCATCAGTAAAGTTTCGCCACGTATAGATTCTGTGGCATTGACACTCAGACCGCGTTTGACCAACTCACTGACTTTGCTTACGTCGTCGAAGCGTACCGCAAATAGCAGGTCATCATGATCATCAGCAAAAGCACAGGCAGAAGAGAGCCACAATAGCAAACAAACCAGGCAACGCAGATGAAATTTTCCAGGAGAGAACACAGATGGCGAGGCTGTTTGCATGTCAGGACTCAATGAGCAAATTGAAACAATTGAAAGAAATTTCTGGTCGTAGTTTCCTGCACTTCTTTGACGGAGATACCTTTCAAATCTGCCAGAAATTCACCCACATGACGGACAAAACCGGGTTCATTCATTTTGCCGCGATGCGGGGCTGGTGCCAGGTAAGGCGAATCAGTTTCTATCAAAATACGTTCAAGAGGCAAGGCTTTGGCTACTGCCTGCAAATCTTTGGCACTCTTGAAGGTCAGGATGCCGGAAAATGAAATATAAAACCCCAAATCTACTGCTGCTTGCGCAACTTCCAGTGACTCTGTAAAACAATGCATGACGCCAGCAACACCACCCTGAGCTGTGCCTGCGCCCTCTTCCTTAATAATGCGTATGGTATCTTCCGCCGCTGCACGGGTATGAATGATCAAGGGTTTGCGACAAATGCGGGAGGCGCGGATATGCTGCCTGAACCGTTCGCGTTGCCACTCCAGGTCACCCTTCAATCTGAAATAATCAAGACCGGTTTCACCGATGGCAATGATTTTGTCGTGATTCGATAGCCTGACCAGTTGCTCTGCTGTTGGCTCTTCTGTCTCTTCGTAGTCAGGATGTACGCCTACTGACGCATAAATGTGTGGATACTGTTCAGCCAATGCCAGCACTTGCGGAAAATCAGGCAGATCAACCGAGACGCATAGCGCGTGGGTCACCCCATTTTCCTGCATCTTGCCCAATATCTCTGGCAAACGTTCAGCTAGTTCGGGAAAATTGATATGACAATGGGAATCAACGTACATGCTTGCTACTCTTCAAGGAAATCTGGCGTGTAACCATATCGGCAAACCAAGGCTAAAGCCTCATTTTGCTGAAATTATTTGTAATACGGCTTGCGCCGAGACGTTGGCGGTATCCCGCGAGAGGGAATGGTGCATATCGACGAAGCGCTGCTTCAGTCGCTCCTGCAAGGCTTCATCACTCAACTGCTGCCACAATGCATCAGCCATTGCATCTGGCCTGGCTGCTGATTGCAAAAATTCTGGCACCAGGAATTCACGCGCAAGAATATTCGGCAAGCCTATCCAGGGCTGGTAACCCATATGGCGCAATATCTGCCATGAGGCTTCCATCATTTTGTAGGCAATCACCATGGGCTTTTTGAATAAGGCCACTTCCAGCGAGGCTGTACCAGAAGCAACCAGTACCGCATCCGCTGCTGCAATGGCAGTATGCGAACGGCCATCTATCAGCAAAACTGGTACATCATCCAGCCTGGCGTCAACCACCAGTTTGATGTAATAGCTGAGCTGCTTGTCGCCTGCCATGGGCACGACTATCTGAAGCTGCGGATCACGCTGGCATAGGATTTTTGCTGTTTGTATGAATGCTTCAGTATTGTATTTGATCTCGGACATGCGGCTGCCGGGCAAGATCGTCACCACTCTGGCATTTTTATCCAGGCCCAGCTCGTCCCTGGCCGCTGCCATGTCCGTTTCCATGGGAATGACTTGTGCCAGCGGATGACCTACATAGGTGACAGGTATGCCTGCCTTGCGGTAAATCTCTTCTTCAAAGGGGAAAACCACCAGCATGTGAGAAACTGCTTCGGCAATTTTTTTAATGCGGCCACCACGCCATGCCCAGATCGATGGACTGATATAGTGCATGGTGGGAATGCCAGCACGTTTCAACTGGATTTCCAGACCCAGGTTAAAGTCTGGTGCATCGACACCAATAAAAACATCGGGCTTTTCCAGTAGCAACTGTTCACGCAATTGCTTGCGTATACCAGTAATTTCCCGGTAATGCGCCAACACCTCAAACAGGCCGCGCACGGATAGCTTCTCCATGGGCCAGTCATTGATGAAGCCATGTTCAGCCATGCGTGGGCCACCTATGCCGTGCATATGGGCATCAGGTAGAGCCGGGCGCAAACCTGACAATAGACGGTTGGCCAGCATGTCGCCGGAGGTTTCTCCGGCAACCATGGCAATAATGGGGCGATTAGCTTGAGTTGTCACAGCAGCTTAACGAACGATGCCGCGTGTTGCGGCATCCAGGAAATGACGCATGGATTGCACGTGAAGGGCCACATCTGCTTCCAGTTCAGCAATTTGCTCATCTATCGCTGCTTTGGCTTCTTCCAGGGTCAAACCGGATTTATAAATCAGCTTATAGGTCTGACGTATGGCGGAAATTTGTTCGCGGCTAAAGCCACGACGTTTCAAACCTTCGACATTAATGCCATGGGCAGCTGCAGGGTTACCATTCAACATGACGAAGGGCGGTACGTCCTGCAGCAAGGAAGTACCCATGCCGCACATCGCATGCGCACCTATCTTGCAGAATTGATGGACATTGGTAAAACCGCCCAAAATCACCCAGTCACCAACTTGCACATGACCAGCCAATGCAGCATTGTTGGCGAATATGACGTTATTACCGACTTGGCAGTCATGCGCCAGATGCACATAAGCCATGATCCAGTTATCGTTACCCAGACGGGTCACACCATTATCCTGAACTGTGCCCAGGTTGAAAGTGCAAAATTCACGGATAACGTTGTTGTCGCCAATTTCCAGACGCGTAGGCTCACCCGCATACTTTTTGTCTTGCGGCGCTGCACCTATGGACGAGAACTGGTAAAAAGTATTGTTGCGGCCTATCGTCGTATATCCTTCAATCACGACATGCGGGCCTATCTTGGTCCCCGCTGCTATCGTTACATTGGGACCGATAATGGAATAGGCACCCACTTCAACTGAGCTATCCAGTTGAGCCTTGGGGTCAATCAGCGCGCTTGGGTGGATGTGCATTATTTAGCTCTCCTTGGCTTCTTCTTTCGTACGCATGGTGCACATCAGTTCACCTTCTACTGCCAATTGGCCATCAACAGTTGCCCTGGCCTTGTATTTCCAGATGCCGCGGGCAACCTTGATGATTTCTACTTCCATCTTCAACTGGTCACCAGGTTCAACTGGACGCTTGAAACGTGCGCCGTCAATTCCGAGGAAATACACGATGGTATTTTCATCCGGTTTTTGGCCCATGGTCAAGAATGAGAGTATGGCAGCAGTCTGCGCCATCGCTTCTATCATCAATACGCCAGGCATGACGGGTTTATTCGGGAAATGTCCGTTAAAAAACTCTTCATTTGCCGTAACATTCTTGATGGCGGTAATGGTCTTTCCATTTTCCCAGCTCAGCACACGATCCACCAACAACATCGGGTAACGGTGTGGCAGATATTCTTTGATTTGATTAATGTCCAGGCTATTCATGATCTTTTTCAGTCAGTGTTTTCATTGTTTTTTCGAGGTAACGCATTTTTTCGCGCATACCCGATAAATTGCGTACGATGGCAGCAGTTTTTTCCCAATCAGCATTTTTTGCCAAAGGATAAAAGCCGGTATATTGCCCAGGCTCAAGAATAGAGCGTGACACCATGCTGGCAGAGGAAATATGCACATTGTCGACGATGGTTAAGTGTCCCAAAACCATGGCTGCACCACCAAATGTGCAATATTTGCCTATCTTGGCACTGCCTGCCACCCCTACGCAACCTGCCATGGCAGTATGCGCACCTATGTGGCAGTTATGGCCTATTTGTATCTGATTATCCAGCTTCACGCCTTCTTCTATGATGGTATCAGCCAGAGCACCGCGGTCTATGCTGGTATTCGCACCAATTTCGACATCGTCACCGATCACCACTCTGCCCGTTTGCGGGATTTTTATCCATTGACCTTTTTCATTGGCAAAGCCAAAACCGTCAGCACCTATGACAGCGCCAGAATGAATGATGCAACGTTGTCCCAGGACGCAGTAGTCATAAATGCTGACATTCGCATGGATCAGGCTATTGTCACCGATCACCACACCGCGACCTATCACAGCACCTGGTTTGATGACAACATGCTCACCAATCACCGCTTCAGCATCGATGCTGGCATTTGCGCCTACACTGGCAGTTGCTGCAACGACGGCCATCGGATTGACCCAGGCAGCAGGATGCACGCCTGTCACTGCAGGTATGGCATTGAGTGAGGCAAAGTATTGCGCTGCTCGTGCAAAGTAGACATATGGCTGGGGAACTATCAGGCAAATGCCAGCATAGTTTTTTCCAATATGCTCGAAATCAGCCTGCGTCAATATCAAGGCTGCGGCCTGCGTAGCTGCGGCTTGAAGACGTAATTTGGGATTGGATAAAAAAGTAATATGCTGTTCACTGGCTTCACTCAGAGGGGCAATGCCAGTGACAGTAATTTCAGGTGAACCAGTCAATTGACCACCGAAGCGATCGACCAATTCACCTAGCCGAATGCTTGCGGTCATAGGAATTATTTAGAGAGTGCTTTGAGAACTTTGTCAGTAATGTCGATACGGGCACTATGATAGACAGAGTCTTGCAAGACCAGATCAATTTTTTCAACTTCTGCGATTTGCTTGATCACTTTTTGCGCACGCTCTACAAGTGACGCAATCTCTTCATTCTGACGCTGATTCACATCTTCGTTGTAAGATCGTTGCTTGCGTTTAAAGGTTTGGTCCAGCTCAGTGATCTCACGTTGGCGTACAACACGGTCCGCTTCTGACAATAAAGGCGCATCTTTCTCATACTTTTCAGCTGTTGCCTTTAATTTCTTTGCCAGATTTTCCAACTCTTCGCCACGCTTTTGAAATTCAACTTTCAGTTTGGCTTCTGCCGCTTTTGCTGGCACGGATTCTCGCATCACCCTTTGAGAATCAAAGATAGCTATTTTGGTGTCCTGCGCCTGAGCTTGAGCCACGCTGAAAACGCAAGCCGCACAAACCATCAAGCGTTGCAACAATTTGGTCGGGGTAGTATGTTGACTCAAAATAATCTCCGTAACACGTACTAAAACAAAGTATAGCCAAGCAAAAACAATTAGAAGCCTGTTCCCATCTGGAACTGGAATGTTTGCTTCTTGTCTTCCGGTTTGGCGTTCAAAGCTTTACCGAAGCTCAATTTCAACGGGCCAACTGGCGATATCCAGCTTATACCTATACCAGCAGAAAAGCGTAAGTCTTTTGGCCTGATTTTTTGTCCTTCGTCAAATACATTGCCACCGTCCACAAAAGTGAACCAGCGCAAGGACTTGTCAGCACCTGGGAAAGGTATTTGCAATTCTACGTTGGCCAGCACTCTGGTCGAACCGCCAAGCGCATCGCCGGCTGGATCCCTGGTACCCAATGAGGAAGGTTCATAACCACGCACTGAGCCTATACCACCAGCATAGAAATTTTTAAACAATGGGAAAGGTTTGCCACCCAAACCATGTCCATAGTCAATTTCACCATTCAATGCCAAAACAACCGAGCGGTATATAGGTTGGAATAATTGTGCATTGTAAATTGCACGATAGTATTTAAAACTACCGAAAGCAGCCAGCTCCAGATTGGCACGCTGATAGCGACCTATCGTTGGTGTCAATACGCTGTCCCGGCTATCCCTCTGCCAGGCAGCAGTCAAAGGATAAGAATTGGTTACGGCTTCACCGATACCATAATTAATGTTATTGATATCTTTGCTGCCATTGCCATAGTCGGCGACATATTGCAAATAGCGTGAGGGACTCAAATAATAAGTTTCAACCTTGGTACGTTCAAAACCGAGGCCAAAGAATACAGTATCGACTTCAGAGAATGGAACGCCAAAACGCAAGGCACCACCTGTAGTTTGAATTTTGTAGTCACCACTGCTACCGATGATAGGGCGAGTCGTGCGCAAATACAATTCAACATTACGGCTAACGCCATCGTCGGTAAAGTAGGGGTCGGTATGCGCCACGGCGATGGTACGGTTTTGGCGACTGGTATTAATGTCCAAGCCTATAGTATCACCACTACCAAAAGCATTGGCCTGCTGGATGGAGCCGGTCAGTGTCAATTTTTCTGCACTAGAATAGCCTGCACCAAACATCAGGTTACCAGTAGGTTTTTCTGTCACGGTCAAATTGACATCGACTTGATCAACACTGGTTGGCACTTCAGGCGTTTCTATTGTGACATCTTTAAAATAGCCAAGGCGCTCTACACGATCACGTGAAGTTTTGATTTTTTCACCGTCATACCATGAACTTTCAAACTGACGGAATTCGCGACGGATAACTTCGTCACGTGTACGCGTATTACCTGCAAGATTGATACGACGGACATAGACACGCTTGCCTGGATCGACAAAAATGGTAAATGCGACTTCTTTCTTTTCTTTATTCAAGACCGGATTGGCATTCACGTTAGCAAAGGCATAACCAAAATTACCCATGCGTTCAGAAATGCGTTTAGTGCTCTCGGTCAGACGTGCAGCATTATAGATATTGCCGCTCTTGAGCAGAAGCAGTGCCGCCAGTTCCTCTTCGCGCCCCAGGGTATCACCTTCAAGCTTGATATCAGAAACCGTATATTTATCACCTTCGTCCAGGTTGATAGTGATGTAGATATCTTTTTTATCCGGGGTGATGGAAATCTGCGTGGACAAGATTTGCATTTCCAGATAACCACGGTTTTGGTAAAAAGAACGCAGAGTTTCTATATCACCAGACAGTTTTTGTTTGGAATACTGATCGGCTTTGGTGTACCAGGTAAACCAGCCTGGTGTCGTCAACGTCAACAAATCACGAATTTCGCCATCGGAAAAAGCCTTGTTCCCGATAATATTGATTTGCGCGATTTTGGCAACTTCGCCTTCATCGACCGCAAAAGTAACATTCACACGATTACGTTCTATAGGTGTGATCGTGGTGGTAATTTGCATGCCATACAAGCCTTTGGACAAGTATTGGCGTTTTAATTCTTGCTCGGCGCGGTCTACAGTCGCCTTATCAAAAATGCGCGACTCACCAACGCCGATGTCTTTCAATGCCTTGACCAGGGCATCTTTTTCAAATTCTTTGGTGCCCGTAAATTCCACACCAGCAATGGTTGGGCGTTCTTCCAGCAATACAATCAGGATGCCATCCTGCGCTTCTATCTGAACATCCTTGAAAAAACCTGTTGCATACAAGGATTTGATCGCAGTTGTACTTTTTGCATCATCAAATACTTCACCAACTTTGACAGGCAAATAGCTAAATACAGTACCGGCCTCCGTCCGTTGCAAGCCTTCTACTCGTATATCTCTAACTGTGAAGGGCTCAATCGCGAGCGCACTCCCTGTACAAAGCGCAAGTGCGGCCAGAGATAAAGCACGACGACGAAAATGGGCTAAAGTGAACTGCTCGATATGTAATTTCATTGGGTATAAATTTCTTTCAATACTCTCAATATTGCTATCTGAAATGAGTTTCTGTCATCAAGCCGACTATTATGACATTAGTCTGCCAAAGTATGGTATCAGTCGGACAATGTCATTAAAAAAAGCTATTGCCATCATCATCAATAGCAAAAAAAGTCCAGCTTGCTTCCCCACTTCGATATAACGATCATGCAAAGGTTTCCCTGTTAAAACTTCCAGCGAATAATACAACAAATACCCACCATCCAATACCGGTATGGGAAGCAAATTCATAACACCCAGACTGATACTGATGACGGCGATAAAGCTCAAGTAGGTAATCAAGCCGGTCCGCGAGGTCTGCCCTGCATAGTCCGCTATTGTCAAAGGCCCTGTTACATGCTTAAGAGAAGCATTGCCCGTCAGCATTCTGCCTATCATTTTCAGGCTAAAGATGCTGGTATCCCAGGTTTTCTCAACGGATTTCGCGAAGGCCTGCAGGGGACTTGCTTGCACCACCGTCATTTCGGGGGGCGCAACTTGCAACTCTACCCTAAGAGCGCCTACCGTCTTACCATTAGATTCTTGACTGACTGGCGTTACTTCCAATACAAACTTTTCTTGCCGTCTTTGAACCAGTAGCTTCAACGGTTTGCTAGGGTTCGCGTTGACAACTTGTACAAAATCCATCACATCAAGTAAAGGCTTTTGCTCCACTTCAACGATACGGTCACCAACCTGCAAACCAGCAAGCAACGCAGGACTTTCCGGCAAAAAGCCTTTCAAAACAACTTCCCGGCTGCGCGCAATATTTATGCCGAGGTAATTAAGAATGTCACTATCAGCATCTTTACCGTTGAATTGTTTCAAGGGTATTTCAATAGAAACATTCTTCCCGCCCTCTTGCGCAGTGTCATCAATTCGCTGTACTTCGAGCAGGGTGTTACCTTCAGCGAAGCCGGCCTGCATCATTTTCCAGCGAAACTCAGTCCAGCCTTGCACTTGCTGACCATTGACAGCGGTAATCAAATCCCCGTAACGCAAGCCAGCCTGATACGCAATAGAGGTATCAGGAATAACGCGCAACTTTGCTGCAGGCTCAGGTACACCATGCACAAACAAAATCGTATAAAGGAATATAGCCAATAAAAAATTGGCGATGGGACCTGCAGAAACGATGGCAATACGTTTCCAAACAGATTGCTGACAAAATTCGCGCGGTAGTTCACTGGCAGCAATATTTTCTGCCCCCATTTCCCTGGCATCCAGCATTTTGACGTATCCACCCAAAGGCAATATGGAAATCGCCCATTCAGTCTGATCTTTACCCAACCTTTTTGAATAAATGACTTTTCCCATGCCAAGGGAAAAGCGCAACACCTTGACGTTACACCAGCGCGCAACGATATAGTGTCCAAACTCATGGATTGAGACCAGGATGCCCAGGGTCACCAGAAAAGCAAGTGCGTTTTGTAGCCAGATCATAGGCTGATCATTGCCTCAGCAACGCGACGAGACTCAGCATCGCAAGCAAGTATACTTTCCAGATCCGGGGTATCTGCTGCTGCCACCTTGCCCAGCGCACTCTCTATGATCCGATTGATCATGCGGAAACCTATTTTCTTGTCCAAAAACGCTTGGACAGCAATCTCATTACTTGCGTTCAATATGATTGCAGCAGACTTACCTTCTTTCAAGGCGTCATAGGCCAATTGCAGGCAAGGGAAGCGCTGGAAATCCGGTTTGATGAAATTCAAACTGGCCACTTTCAATAAATCCAGAGGTGCAACTCCAGAAGCTATGCGTTCAGGATAAGCCATGCCATAAGCAATCGGAATACGCATATCTGGATTACCCATCTGTGCCAGGACCGAGCCATCAGTGTAGGACACCATGGAATGAATAACACTTTGCGGATGAATGACAACCTCGATCTGTTCAGCCGGTGTGGCAAACAACCAGTGCGCCTCTATGATTTCAAGGCCCTTGTTCATCATTGTGGCTGAATCGACAGAGATTTTGCGCCCCATCACCCAGTTGGGGTGTGCGACCGCCTGCTCGGGCGTCACATCATCAAGGGTATTTACATCTCGGTGCAAAAATGGCCCACCAGAGGCCGTCAGTAAGATCTTGTCGATGCCATGCTGACTAGGCTGGCGATTATAGTTACCAGGCAAACACTGGAAAATGGCATTGTGTTCGCTGTCGATGGGCAATAAGGTAGCTCCACTGTCCTTGATAGCATCAATAAACAACTGACCAGACATGACCAACGCTTCTTTGTTTGCCAGCAATACTTTCTTGCCTGCCTTTGCTGCGGCCAGCGAAGCAGGCAGGCCAGCTGCACCGACTATGGCTGCCATCACGCTATCGCACTCATTTGCGCTAGCTACAGCGCATAAAGCTTCGGGACCAAACAGAATCTGGATCTGAGGTAAATGCTTTTCTTTAAGGAGGATGGACAACTCATCAGCTGCCTTCGCAGTACCGACTACAGCGATCCGGGGTAAGAACTGCGCACATTGCTCAGCAAGTTTCTTTACCTGGGTATGCGCTGTAAGCGCAAAGACGGAATAACGCTCAGGATGGCGAGCGACCACATCCAAAGTTGAGACACCGATGGACCCTGTCGCCCCCAATATGCAAAGCTGCTGTTTTTTTTGCATGAAATTTATCGCCACAAGTCTACTAATGCAGCAAGAGGAAGAACGGGAATCAATGCATCGATTCTGTCCAGCACGCCGCCATGTCCTGGCAAGAGATTGCTACTATCTTTCATTCCAACACGACGCTTCAGGGACGATTCAAACAAGTCCCCTATTACACTGGCAGCCGTGATCAAAGACATGATCACAACAAAGATCAGCCAGCCTTTTCTGGCGAGCAATTGTGCAGTAAAAGTGTTTTGCAAAGCAGGAACGAAACTGGTCGCTCCAGCCAGAATTAAGACACAAATCCAGCCTCCAATTGCCCCCTCCCAGGATTTGCCCGGAGATATGCTAGGCGCAAGCTTGCGCTTGCCAAAGGCTTTGCCAGAGAAATAGGCCGCAATGTCAGCAATCCAGACAATAGCCATGACAGAAAACAGATACATGGGTGATTGCTGCTGAAAGAAAACAGCAATTGCCACAAAACAGGCAAAAATGCTGATGCCATACAAGGCGCTTAGTATACCACTGGAAAAATTATGCGCTTCTGGCAATCCCCTGGCTAAAGTCGGGGTCAGTCTGAGTGCCCAGAAGGCGGTGCTCAGCGCGAACAGCAGCAGATAGGAAAAATCTTTTAGATGGAACAAACAATATGCCAGCAAGCCTGTCCAAAGTACCGCCATGACCATTGGAGCAGGTTTTTTAAACAGGCGCTGGCATTCCCACATTGCCGCCGCAAAAAATGCCAGTGCCAATGGAGCAAAAACATAAAAATTTGCTGAATACAGGACTGGCAGCAAGATCGCCAATAGAACCAGAGCAGTCAATACACGGGTTTTGAGCATTACTTGCTTTCTTTTGTGGAAGTTTGTTCTGTTACTTGAGCACTGGTCCTGCCAAAACGACGCTCGCGGTTTTGGTAGGATTGTATCGACGTATCGAGTGCGGCTGCATCGAAATCTGGCCAAAAGGTATCAGTGAAATAGAATTCACTATACGCAAGTTGCCACAGTAGAAAATTGGAAATACGTGTTTCCCCACCAGTGCGAATAAACAAATCAGGCTCAGGCGCATATGCCATGGACAGATAGGAAGAAAGCTGATCCTCCGTCACGTCCTGCTCTGTTAGCCTAGCAGCTATGCGATCTTTTTGCAGCCGGTTCATGGCTTGAATAATGTCCCAGCGCCCGCCATAATTGGCGCAAATAGTCACAGTAAGCCCTTGATTATTTGCTGTTTTTTCCTCAGCAGCAATAATCATTTTCTGCAAGTGGGCATCAAAGCGAGTGAGTTCGCCAACCACTTTCAAACGTATATTATTGGCGTGCATCTTGGCCACTTCTTTTTCAAGAGCGGTGACAAACAAGCGCATCAATAGTGACACTTCTTCAGCGGGCCGGCGCCAGTTTTCCGAGCTGAAGGCAAACAAGGTCAGGTACGAAACGCCGCGCTTGGCGCAGGCCTCAACCATGCCCCTAACAGCCTCAACGCCCTTGACATGACCAGCGACACGCGGCAAAAAGCGCTTGGTTGCCCAGCGCCCGTTGCCGTCCATAATAATTGCGATATGTTTAGGAATTGCGCCTACTGCCGGAATTTCCTTGGTGGAACTTGTATGGGTCATGTAAATCCAGAATGTGTTGATACGCGGGCGACGACTTAAACTGTCAACACTTCTTTTTCTTTGTCAGCCAGGAGCTTGTCCACTTCGGCAACAAACTTGTCTGTCAATTTCTGGATATCATCTTGCGCACGACGCTCATCATCTTCCGAGCATTCTTTTTCTTTGAGTAACTTTTTCAAAGATTCATTGGAATCACGGCGGATGTTGCGTATCGCGATCTTGGCGCTCTCGCCTTCAGTCTTGACCAGCTTGACCATTTCCTTACGACGCTCTTCAGTCAATGGCGGAGTTGGCACACGGATCAGCTCACCCTGGGATGATGGATTTAAACCGAGATCAGCATCACGGATTGCTTTTTCAATCGCGCCCAGCATTTTCTTTTCCCAAGGCTGCACACCAATCGTGCGAGCATCGATCAAAGTAACGTTGGCAACTTGGGTAATGTGGGTAGGTGTTCCGTAGTAATCAACCTGGACATGATCCAGAATGCCGGTGTGGGCACGGCCGGTACGTACTTTAGATAAATCAGCCTTCAAAGTCTCAATAGACTTTTGCATACGCTGGTCAGAACTTTTTTTAATCTCTGCTACGCTCATAGCGCTCTCCTGTACATCTGGGCATGAGCAACGGGTCTTGCCGTGCTCCTTGCCGAATTAATATGAAACAATCCGAAGTGCAGGATTATACGTGCACTAAGGTGCCTTCGTCTGCCCCCAGAATGACATTCTTCAATGCACCCGGTTTGATGATGGAAAATACCTTGATAGGCAGCTTCTGATCACGGCAAAGCGCAAAGGCTGTTGCATCCATGACTTGCAGGTGACGGGCAATGGCTTCGTCAAATGAAATCGTCGTATAACGTGTGGCTGTAGGATCTTTTTTAGGATCGGCAGTATAGACACCGTCTACTTTAGTCGCTTTCAAGACAATTTCAGCACCAATTTCCGAACCGCGCAAAGCTGCTGCAGTGTCGGTAGTAAAGAAAGGATTGCCAGTTCCTGCAGCAAAAACAATGACCTTGCCCTCTTCGAGGTATTGCAAGGCTTTTGGGCGCACATAAGGTTCAACAACTTGATCAATCGCGATCGCTGACATGACGCGCGAAGTCAGGCCGACCTGACGCATTGCATCTGACAATGCCAGGGCATTCATGACGGTGGCCAACATATCCATGTAGTCAGCAGTAGCTCTGTCCATACCCTGTGCACCAGGTGCGACGCCACGGAAAATATTACCGCCGCCAATAACGATGGCTAACTCGACACCCATCCTCGATACTTCAGCCACATCGGCCACCATGCGCTCAATAGTCGCACGGTTAATGCCAAACGGATCATCGCCCATCAGGGCCTCGCCAGAGAGCTTCAAGAGCACACGCTTGTAAGCAGGTTTTGTCATGATAGGACTCCTTCTGGTAGTTTAAATAGTTTAAAAGAAATGCGTACTGGATGAAACAGCCTGGATAAGACTCTTCAATAACCATTTGATTTGTAAACTAGCCCGGTCAGGCAATACACAAAGCAAATGGAGCACCACTCACTTATCACGCGCTTATATTTACACCTGAACACATCAATGTGATGCTCAGACACAAATACTTACAATCGCTGGATTTAAAAAAACGGGCCTTTCGGCCCGTTTTTTTATTTCGCCAATTACGCTTGTTTTGCTGCAGCCACTTGCGCTGCCACTTCCGCGGCGAAGTCATCTTGCTTCTTCTCAATGCCCTCACCAACAACGAACATGGTGAATGCTTTGACAGTTGCATTAACAGATTTCAACATCTGCTCAACTGTTTGCTTGTCATTCTTGACAAATGTTTGATTCAGCAAAGAAACTTCCTTCAGGAATTTCTGCACGGAACCTTCAACCATTTTTTCAA